>Ga0256404_1000729_pt1 | contig 84270 bp, 83 predicted proteins | sample RumenRJG_01DNA_FD_185990 | JGI IMG/M metagenome (GOLD analysis project Ga0256404, IMG submission 185990) | Bovine rumen microbial communities from Lethbridge, Alberta, Canada - RJG_01 | ecosystem: Host-associated > Mammals > Digestive system > Stomach > Rumen | place: Canada: Alberta | collected...
GGTATTCCGAGGTAACTGTGCAGCGCTCCGGTAAAGAGACCGCATATGATGCCGGCAAGAGTTGAAACGCACAATGCAAACCACGCAGGATACGAGTTTCCTTCTGAGACCTGAAATCCGATGGAAGATAGCAGTGTGGCCAAAAAAGGAGACATGCCTTTTGTAATCAAGGTAACTGTTACTGATCCTCCCGTTGCAAAAGAGCCCTCAACAGTCAGATCCGAGATTCGCAGAAGGCGGAACGTAATGTATACTCCCAGGGCCATGATTCCCCACAGAATACCTTGCGCGATTCCTCCCGGAAGGTTTCGTAACAGTCTCATTGGATCGAGAGACGCTATGTAGTTCATTACACTCATAGAAATACAATTCCTATCTATTTATTTACCCGATTGCCTCATAATCCGAGCCGAAGGACAGCCCGTATTCCTGAGCAATTGCCGGATTATATTTTTTTGTGAATTCAGGTGCATATTCGATCTGCATCTTAGATATATCCTCGCCTTCCGCAAGAATACGATATGCCATCAAGCCAGTCTGATATCCCAAATCGTAATAACTGATCGTAAGAGTAGCAACGCCGCATTTTTGACAGATGCCCTCTTCCCCTGTAAATATAGGCGTCTTTGCATTCAGGGCGACATTATTGATCGTCTCAGCATACTCTGCCGCCTTATTATCTGTAGGAATATAGATAACATCACTTCCATCACAGGCGCTCTGAGTAACTGCAGCGATATCGTTGGTGTCCGTAAAAGCGAAGGGCTCTGCTTCGAGACCAAGTTCCTCGAGATACTGTGTGATCATTTTTACCTGATATTTGGAGTTCGCCTCTCCCGAGCAATATAAAACACCGACCGTCGATGCCTCAGGGAAGATTTCCTTAATCATTGCCGCCTGCTGATCCAACGGCGCAAGATCTGAAGTTCCGGAAATATTTCTCCCAGAAGTTCCCTGGAAATCATCTATATCAAGTGCAGCACCATATTCGGTAACCGAGGTGCCCAGGATCGGAATCGTACCAGTAGCAGAAGCGCATGCACTGACTGCCGGAGTGGCATTCGCCATAATCAAGTCAATCTGATCGCTAACGAATCCTGCTGCTATCGTAGAACAGTTCGCCGTTTCTCCGGAAGCATTTTTAAGGTCGAACTCTACTTTGTCTGAGCCTAGTTTATCAGTAAGCGCATCCTGAAAACCTTGGGTCGCTGCATCCAACGCAACATGGGGAGCAAGCTGCAGAATACCAACATGATAGACTTCAGCAGTATCAGAAGATGTTTCACCGCAGCTAACCAGCGCCGTACATAAAGCAAGTAACAGTAACATCGAAACAAGTTTTCTCATGTTTTCCTCCAACTGCCACATAAAAAAGCGACTCAGCCGGATTGACTAAGTCGCTCAGTGACTTCATTTCTATCGCGATTTCAGTTCATCCGCAATTTTCAGTTTTTCTGCAAAAGAAATAATAGCCTTCAAAAAATCGGGCTTCATAATAAAAATAGAAGCTATTTCCATTATGGATCATGATTATTTCTTCCTCACACCTGAAATTGCTGTTTCGTAGTTTAACGCTTTTATTCGATAAAGTCAATGGTATTGTTCCATTTTTTTCATTATTTCAAAACAATTGTGTAAAATGCCCTCTTTGACTAGAGGATCACTCCACGGATTTCAGCGATTCGATCATTTCGATTTTTCTCAGAGGTTTTTTCGTCATAAATAGCACTATTACAGAGAAAACGATTGTGATCGCAAAAGCATACACAAAACTCAACGTCTTGATATTCTGGCCAAACATTATCATCTCCATGTTGATGACATTCATGATGAAATGATGCTCAACCACCCCGAGGGGAAGGCCTGCTACGGCACCGATCACGGTCAGAAGGAGGATCTCCTTAAATAGATAAGACTCTACTTCACCAGGTCTGAATCCCAGGACTTTAAGTGTGGCGATCTCTCGGATACGTTCACTTATATTCACCTGAGTCAGGTTGATGAGTACTACAAACGCCAATGCTCCTGCAGTGATGATAATGACAAGGATGATCAGATCCAATGCTCTGATCATCGTGTTGAACTGTTCAGTGACTGAAGTGAAATCCGTCAGGCTCTCGTATCCATCCATTCCATCCACGAGTATTTCAATATCCTCAGCCTGTGCGCTGGATTTTACTGCTATCGTATTGGCATGGAAAGGCTCACTGAAAAGAGCATCATAATAATCCGATGAGATATAAAGATAGTGCTGGAAATACATCTCTACGATCTCAGCGACTTTTACCTCAGCCTTGATCCCATTGCGGGATTCGATCGTAATGTAGTCTCCTTTCTGTATACCATTATTTTTCGCAAATTTTTCTGTCACAAATGCACCGCTGTTTGTGAGCCGGAGCGGTGTGCTGTGATCCAGAGCTCTGAAGTGAAAAATGTCGTTCGCTTCTCTTGCATCCATCACCTGTACCTGTATCACATCTTCTTCGTCGTCATGATAATACTTGGAAGAATAAGACATGAGAGGCACCACGTATTCATTACTCAGGTCGCTCTCGAGAGATTCCCTGATTTCTGAAAGGGCATGGTCGTTTTTCAGGCTGACAACATAATTGTAATTGTATAATTCGCCGAACTGGATCGCGACAACGTCTTTAATGGAATCCTTGATTCCCCATCCGACAACAAGAAGAGCCGTGCACCCGGCTACACCAATCACAGTCATAAAGAAACGTGTTTTGTAACGAATAAGGTTACGGACAGTGATTTTCCCGGTAAAAGACAGTCTTTTCCATATGAAAGGTATCTTCTCAAGAAACACTTTCTTTGCGCTTTTAGGTGCTTTTGGCCGCATCAACTGACTAGGCTGCTCCTTAAGTGTCTTCTCGGCAACAAGAGCAGTAACTCCGCCGATAAGAACGCCAAATGCCATATAACAGATAACAAGGTTTTTAAATGGAACCTGCATCATGATGGGCGGAAGGTCGTACATCAGTCTCCAGGTGTTGTAGATCACCGTCGGGAATATTCCCATTCCCAGAAACAATCCTACCGTGCTTCCTATAAGACTTGCGCAGAGCGCATATAGCACATACTTTCCTATGACAGCCGTCTTGGAGAAGCCGAGCGCTCTGAAAATACCGATCTGCCCTCTTTGCTCATCTACCAGTCTCGTCATTGTGGTCATACACACAAGAGCTGCCACAAGATAGAACAAAACAGGAAGCGCAATTCCGATCGCTCCCATCTGCTTGCAGTTATTGGCATACATGTATGATGAATAATGGCTTTCTCTGTCAAGAAGCATCCAGGACGCATCCGGCAGCTCCTCCAGGTCCTGATACGCTTTCCGTATCTCTGCCTCCGCCTTCTCTATCTCCTCATTGAAAAGAATCAGTTTCTCCTGGTACTCCTTGACTCCTGCATCATATGCTGCTTTGCCCGAGTCAAGCTGGGATTGCGTAGAAGATATCTCTGCGGTTGCGGAATCGACAGCTTCCTGCGCCAGACCGATCTCTGTTTTGAAAGCCTCCCAGGCCACCCTGTCCTGAGCAAGCTGAGTCATCTCCCTGTAGGTCTTTTCTACAGAACCACCATATTTTGCGTCGATAGACTCCATTGTCTGATCCGCAAGTCCGGATGCCTGAGCTTGCTGCAATTCACGATATCCGCTGATCAAACGATCATTTACAGCAATCTGTTGCTCCTCACCCGTTATCTCAAGGTTGACTGAATTGAGTTCGTTCCGAGCGCTCTCTTTCTCAGCATCTGACTTTTCCGGATCTGCGATGACAGCTTCAAGTTCGCTTCTGCGCGGATAAAGAACATTGTTCAGGTTTGCGCGTCTTGCGTCAGTATCTGCCTGAACTTCTGCGATCCTTGCCTCATAGGCATCCGCACCGGAACCGTTCTGCATGGACTTCAGAGCGGTGTATGTACCGTAATCGGTCAGAATCTCGGAATAGATCTCCTCGAAGCTTTTTCCGCCGTGCTGTGAGACGACTTGGTTGATCTTTCCTTCCACCCCTCCGTATCTTGCGGAGTACTGGTTTTGCAGTGAAGACAGCCTTTCCCTTGCTTTTCTCAGAACAGAGTTAAGGGAATCCAACTGTGCCTGATTTGCGATGATTTGTATATTCGCTTCCTCCAAAGCTTGTTGAGCTTCATCCAGCTGAAGCTGAGCTTCAGATTTCTTCTCTTCCAGTTTCTTCTCGTTTTCTTCGATCTCACGGGTATATTGATCGACAAGTTTATCTTTCAGCTGCGTCTGCTGTTTGTTCGCGAACACTTTGAGGTCAGCTTTCAGATCATCGATACGGTCGTCATAATTCTTACTGAAACCGTTCATATCCTCCGTGCCGGAGAAAACAACATACACTGTCGAATAGTATTCTCTCAGGAACGCAGAAGGGATTGTGTATACTACCATATCGAGTTCAAGGTTCTTCAGCGTACTTGTCCCAAGCATCTTCGCGAGATAGGCCGGAGCCCTGGCAACACCGACTACCTCGACCTCACTCTTCTTGAGATATTTGGTAACATCATCGCCATCAAGAAAAAGCGTCAGACGATCTCCTACCTGATAACCACTATCCAGACTGTTATTTAAAACAACGACTTCCCCGGCATTTTCCGGTAACCTGCCGTCATACAGTTCAAACTGGTCGACATCACGTCTCGTTTCCTCCACCCTTGTGACTAAAGTGTTGCCATCTTCTCCCTGGGAGAAGACATCGATCATCTTGCTTGCGAAACAACGATCTACATATTCCAGCTGTTCGATTGCTGCAACATCATTGGCATCAAAGCCATAAGAAGAATAGATTTGTATATCCTGCAGGTGGTACCGATCATTATAGCGGTCGACACTGTCTTCCATGATCAGCCTTGTACTTAAAAGTCCCATCATGAAAGCAACACCGATCATAACGATCATGACCAGCGAAAAAAAGCGGTTAAAGCTTTTGCGTATCAGACGTAATGTGTCAATGTGGAACATCAATACTCAATATCCTCGATCGGTTTCGGATTATCATTCAGCGTGACAGATTCGATCTTCCCGCTCTTGACACGGATGATCTTTTGTCCCATGTCTGCCAGAGCACTGTTGTGTGTGATCATGACGACCGTCATTTTCTGGTTCGTAGACATATCCTGTAGGACTTTGAGCACCTGCTTGCCTGTAACATAGTCCAATGCACCTGTCGGCTCGTCGCAAAGCAGCAGTTTGGGATTCTTCGCCACAGCTCTGGCAATCGCCACTCTCTGTTGCTCTCCGCCAGAAAGCTGAGACGGGAAATTATTGATCCTTTCCTCAAGCCCAACCATTTTAAGAACAAAACGTGAATCCATGGGATCGTCGCACAACTGTACCGCGAGATCCACATTTTCCTTTGCGGTCAGGTTCTGTACCAGGTTGTAGAACTGGAAAACAAAACCGACATCGAACCTTCGGTAATCACACAGCTCCTTTTCGCCTGACTTGGAGATCTCTTTCCCGTCGACCGTAATCTTTCCCGATGTAGCTGTATCCATTCCCCCGAGGATATTCAGAATCGTGGTCTTCCCGGCTCCGCTGGAGCCGAGGATCACAACAAATTCACCTTTATCGATGGAGAAAGAGACATCATCCAATGCCTTGATCTCAACTTCACCCATCTGATAGATCTTACTGACATTTTGAAAATCGATAAAACTCATCGCAGTTCCTCTCAGGATCGTACTGAATATATTATACAGGCAATCTTTCATTAAAAGTGAACGAAAAGAAAAAATGCCGTTAATCGGCGAACATTTCTGTATATGCATCTTTGCTGTATATCAAACGTTCAAGATACATCTTCACTGTGTGATAACTGTGTATATAAGTCAAAATAGTGTGCCAAATGTGTGCCATATTCGCTTCAAACGCGCCAAATCTGTGCCATTTTTCCACTATTTTCATGTTATTTCTATTACAATTCTTCTGAATTGTAATACCCAGAAAGTACTATATAATAGAGAAAAACCGCCATTTCTGGCGGTTTAACTTTTGGTGCGAGTGACGAGACTTGAACTCGTACGTCATGGACACACGCCCCTCAAACGTGCCTGTCTGCCTATTCCAGCACACTCGCATCAGCAAGCGATATTATATCAAACCGTTCTGACAGTGTCAATGAAAGATTAGAAGATTTTTGTAATGAATCAATATCTACAAATCCAGGTCATAAATCATGAACGGTCGATCGTATTGGCCACATCCTCCGCAGATATCTCAGCCACATCCTTCAGCTTACGCTGGATCTGTCTTGTGCGAACGCCAATAAGCTTATCCAGTTCTTCGTTTGCTTTTACGATCCTGTTCTGAGCATTCTGAAGAACCGCACCGAACGTATCGAACTCGGTTCGCACATCCCCAAGAACCTTCCACACCTCCGAAGATCTTTTCTGAATCGCAAGAGTACGAAATCCCATCTGAAAAGAGTTCAACAGAGCAGCCATCGTCGTCGGTCCTGCAACGCTTACCTTGTAAAGCCGCTGGATCTCATCCACAACGCCAATCCTCACTGCCTCGGCGTACAGTCCTTCTACAGGAAGGAAAAGAATCGCAAAATCCGTCGTGTAAGGCACCTGTACATACTTGTCCCGTATCTTTTTCGCTTCCTGTCGGATACGTGTATAAAGATCCCTGGACGCACGGTCGATCAGTTCCTTATCTCCGGTGTCATAGGCATTCAGCAGATACTGATAGACATCAAGAGGAAATTTGGAATCAATGGGAAGATAGACCGTCTGCTGATCATCTCCTGGAAATTTTACGGCAAACTCAACTGGATCGTTGCTGCCTGGCTTCGTAAAAACATTCTGGTCATATTGTTCAGGTGACATGATCTGCTCGAGGATAGCGCCGAGCTGTATCTCACCGAATATCCCTCTTGTCTTTACATTGGCAAGCACCTTTTTCAGGTCGCCCACCCCGTTGGCAAGATTCTGCATCTCGCCCATGCTCTTATATACCGCTTCCAATTGATCCGATACCAATTTAAAACTTCTGCCCAGCTTATCTTCCAAAGTCTTCTGAAGTTTCTCATCAACGGTGGTACGAATCTCAGCGAGCTTTTCGTTATTATCTTTCTGAATGGCGTCGAGACGCGTCTCCACGGTCTCACGGATATGCTCCAGGCTCCGCTCGTTCTGGAGAGAAGATGCGGCCATCCGCTTATCCATCGCCTCGAGTCGCTCATTCACATTATTCTGAAGCGCAAGAAGGCGAGAATCTTCCCTTGAGAAAGAAGAGTCCAGAGTCTGCCCGATGGAGCGGTTGATCGCCTGTACAGATTGAGATGATTCCTTACGGGAGGCCCGCAGTTCAGCGCCCATTTCCTGCCTCATCTCCTGAAGCCTTTTTTCTGTCTGCTTATCACTGTTGTGAGTGAGCAAAAAACAACACAGGATCAAGGAAACAGCGGAAAAAGCAGTGGAAAGGATCAAAAGAACATCTGTAATGGTCATTGCCTTTACCCTCGTCCGCGGATCATGATACGAATCGGAGTACCCTCCAATCCGTATGTCTCCCGTATCTGATTTTCCAGATATCTCTGGTAACTGAAGTGAAACAGCTCCGGATCATTGCAGAATACTGCAAATGCAGGCGGTCTCGTCGTCGGCTGGGTAATATAGTAGATTTTCAGCCTCTTCCCCTTGTCTGACGGAGGCTGTACACGTGATGTCGCTCTCGCAAGAAGCTCATTCAACGTACCGGTCTTGATACGCATGGCATTCTGCTCATCTACATATTTGATCAGCTCGAGAAGGCGATCCACACGCTGCCCGGTCTTTGCCGAAATGAAAATAATGGGAGCATAAGCCATGAAACTGAAATCATTTTCATATTTCTTTCTCTGCTCCTGCATGGTCTTGTCGTCTTTTTCAACAAGATCCCACTTATTGACGCAAATTATGCACCCCTTGCCCTGCTCATGTGCGTACCCGGCGATCTTGCTGTCCTGCTCGCCGAATCCCTGGGTTGCGTCCACCATAATGACACACACATTTGCACGGTCAACTGCAGCAAGCGCTCTCATGACACTAAACTGCTCGATCTTATCATCGATACGCGCTTTTTTTCTCATTCCTGCAGTGTCAATGAAGGTGAATTTGCCCTTTTCATTCTCCACATGCACATCAATGGAATCTCTGGTCGTACCCGCTACATCCGAAACGATGACACGGTTCTCACCGACGATACGGTTAATAAGACTTGATTTTCCGGCGTTAGGACGCCCGATCACTGCCACGAGAACGGAGTCGTCCTCTTCCTCTTTATCCGGTTCATCCAGATACGATACGACAGCATCGAGAAGATCCCCTGTTCCATGCCCGTGAAGGGATGAGACCGGATAAGGATCGCCGAAACCGAGAGAATAGAATTCGTAAAACTCTGCAGGAACAGCACCCAAAGAATCCACTTTATTGACAACCACAATGACCGGTCTTCCGCTCTGACGCAGAAGGTCAGCCAATTCCATATCGGCAGCTGTTACGCCTGCCCGAATATCCGTAAGCATAAGAATCACTGCGGATGTCTGGACAGCAAGTTCCACCTGCTGACGAATATGCGGCATATAACCCGAGTTGTTACCGATCTCAAGCCCACCGGTGTCGATCAGGGAAAACTTATATTTACCCCATTCACAGTCCCCGATAAGACGATCCCGTGTTACACCGGGCATGTCATCAACGATCGCTCTGCGCTCGCCGATCATTTTATTGAAAAAAGTAGATTTTCCCACATTGGGGCGCCCTACGATTGCAACTGTCTGCTTCATTCACCCTCCTGTCTTCCGAGCATCGCATCAAGTAAATCAAATCCGTCACTCGTCAACCTGAGGGGCTTTCCGAGTTTTTCTTCGAACTCTGCTCTGGTAACATCATCCAAAAAACGATCATTGTCTCTTCTTAAAACAGCTTCTGTCATACACAGATATTCGCCTTTCAGATCCACATCCTTCAATTGGGCTAGTATATCCTGAGCGGTGAGAAGACCTGCCACAGTTATTGTAGGCCCGTAAAAATCATTTCTGATTGCATGGACATGAACTCTCACGTTGGGAAACTTCGGTTTCAGAAGTCCTCCCAGGTGGATCATTAAATCCTTTGCGGCAAAACCTGTTGCGATATCCACATCATAGGGCATATCGTCAGGGTCTTCCAGCCTTAGCGCAGCCTTGAACTCATCCTCAAGCTGCGTGCACATGCCTACACCATTCTCTATTTGAAGGTAATCGCCGTAATCTTCCGGTGCAAGCATCGGTTCTTCAGCCATCAGGTAGAATTCGTCGGATGCAAATACAACGTCATTTCCGTATTTTTCCCTGCACCGTGCAGCGATCGGACGTATGATCTCCAGCGTTTCTTTGGCACTCTCCTTGTCAAATCCACGCAAAGGTGTCAGTCCTTCTCTGTGAGAAGTCAGCCCTACAGGTACCACCGCTATACTCCCTACCTGCGGACATAGTTTGACCAGATCTTCCAATGTGCTTTTCAACTCTTCACCGTCATTCCAGTCCCGGCATAGGACGATCTGACAGTTGATATCAACACCTGCTTCAGCGAGCTGGTATAAGTATTTCAGACTTCTTCCTGCAAACCTGTTGCCAAGCATCCTGTTTCTCAGTTCGGGATTCGTCGTATGCACTGAGATATTGACCGGGGAGATCTTCATCCGGATGATGCGTTCGACATCATGATCTGAAAGATTTGTCAAAGTGACATAACTTCCAAAGAGAAAGCTCATACGCTCATCATCATCTTTAAAATAGATGCTGCGACGCATTCCCTTAGGATTCTGGTCAATAAAACAGAATATGCAATTGTTCCAACAGGAGTGCTCCTTGTCCATGAGAAAGGAGTCCGATTCCAGACCGAGCTGTGTATACTCATCCTTTGATATATGCGCTTCCTGTTTTGTTCCGTCAGGAAGTTCAAACACAAGGTCGAGTTCAGTGGCAGACGAATAAAACCCGTAATCAAGGATATCCGATATCTCCTCTCCGTTGATGGAGACGAGCATCGTTCCTTCAGGTAAATTCAAAGATTCCGCGGGAGATCCCATCTCCGCACCGACGATCTTAACTGCCATACATTCCCTCAAAATCAAAAAAGACGAGGAATTGATCCCCCGTCTCTTTGTTCTTTCGTTACGCTTCTTTGCTTACAACTTCTCTGCCGTTGTAATATCCGCAGAAACCACATGCCTTGTGCGGAACCATGTATTCACCGCACTGCGGGCAAGTAACAAGCGTTGGAGCGGCTATCTTCCAAACGGAGGAGCGTCTTTTATCGCGCCGCGCCTTGCTGGTTTTTCTTTTCGGTACTGCCATGCCGAGCACCTCCTCTATCATCACATTCAAAGCAACGCCCCGAAAAAGCGTGCTTGATTATTATATCATAATGAATATACCTGTCAATGAATTTTTCAGGTTTTTTTCATACGATTTTACAGATATTTTTTCAGGTTATCGGTAAGGGCAGACATGTCTGCAGAAACCGTAACAATGACCTTTACATATTCCGGCGCAACATCATTGATGTGGTCCAATAGCGCTCCAAGGCCTTCCAGATCCCCGCCGCCAATCTTCAAAGAGCCGTCCATGTATACCTGCTCTATATCGTAGTCTCCTGCGAGAACTCCCATGATGAATCCGAAATACTGATCATACCCGCGGATATTATAATCATCGACATCAATGATGCGGATGCTGGGTTTGATGTTATAAGTGGATTTCATTCCCTTTTCAATACAGACGATGTGCCCGTCCGTGACCTGGCACGCATTGTTCATCTGCTCGATTATCGTTTTAGTCTTGCCGGAGCCTTTTTCCCCGACCACCAACTGTATCATTTCGGTAATACCTCCATTCAACTTTTTTATATTATAACTTATTTCAGGAGATTTTTCTTGTCATTCTCATATCCGGGTTTATCCAGAAGAGCAAACATGTTTCTCTTATATGTTTCCACGCCGGGCTGATTAAACGGGTTGACCTGAAGCAGATAACCGGAAACTGCACAGGCGCGTTCCATAAAGTAGATAAACTCTCCCAGGCTGTACGCATCGACCTTATCCACTTCCACGATGCTGCAGGGCACGCCTCCCTCAACATGAGCGCGAAGAGTGGCCTCAGAAGCAACTTCATTGATCTGCTCGAGCGTTTTCCCCGCCAGATAATTCAGGCCGTCAAAGTCAACTTTTTCAGCTTTAACAGCGAGTTTTGATCCGGTGTCCTTAAACGAAACGAGCGTTTCAAACAGGAATCTGCTTCCATCCTGAATGTATTGCCCCATGGAATGGAGATCCGTTGTAAACAGTGCGCTGGAAGGATAGATACCCTTCTTGTCCTTCCCTTCGCTCTCGCCAAAGAGCTGCTTGTACCACTCGCCCATCATGCGGAAGCGAGGCTCAAAGCAGGAAAGGATCTCCACATTCTTACCCTTACGGTACAGGACGTTTCTGACAGCGGCATAGAGATTGGACGGGCTGTCAAGCGTGTCACAGAGATCGATCGCCGCCCTGTAGTCAGCAGCTCCCTGAAGAAGTGCATCTGTATCGATACCGGCAACTGCAAGGGGAAGCAGACCGACAGCAGTGAGGACAGAGAATCTGCCGCCTACATCGTCCGGAACAACAAAAGTTTCATATCCCTGTTCGTCAGACAGCTTTTTGAGAGTCCCCTTTGCTCTGTCTGTTGTTGCCAGGATCCGCTTTGCTGCTTCCTTCTCTCCGTATCTTTTGATAAGATAATCACGTAAAGTGCGGAAAGCAACAGCGGGCTCGGTAGTAGTTCCTGATTTGGAGATAACATTGACCGATACTTCTCCCGTCTCACAGATCTCAAGCAAGTCTGAAAGATCAGCAGAGGAAATGGAATTACCGGCGAAATAGACCTTAGGTCTGCAAAGTTCGTTATGCTGTTCACCAAGGATCATTTCCAGCACTGCGCGCGCCCCAAGATAGGAGCCGCCGATGCCAACCACGATAAAGATATCGCTGTTCTCACGTACGCGTTTCGCAGCAGCTTTAATCCGTGCATATTCCTCTTTGTCAAAGTCGACCGGAAGATCTCTCCACCCGATGAAATCGTTTCCAAGGCCGGTCCCGTTCCTGAGTGCCTTCGAGGCATTCTCTACCTCAGGCGCGATCGCTTTCAACTCATCTTCGGTGACAAACCCTTCCATAAATCCTGTATTATAACGAATCATGACGCACCTCATTATGCTTTAAAATATCTATACAATCATATTGCATTGAATCCATTAAAGTCAATCTCGCAAAACCCCATTTAATAAAGTATAATTGGGGTCAACTTACAATCAGGGGGAATATCTTTGAAAGTATTCTTTGAAACATTTGGATGCAAGGTCAACATGTACGAAACATCCGCTATGACCCAGCTTTTCGAGAAGGCGGGTTATGAACGCACCGGGCTCCTTGAGGAGGCTGATGTTGTGGTCATCAACTCCTGTACGGTTACTGAGAATTCCGACCGGAAAGCACGCGCATTCGTAAGAAAAGCCCGTTCGGTCGCTCCGGACGCGGTTCTTCTTCTTTGCGGATGTTTTTCTCAGGCATTTCCGGATAAGGCAAGGGAATTGTCTCCGGATATCCTGATGGGTACGACTGACCGCAGGGACACTGTGAAGGCCGTGCAGGCTTATCTTGCCGACCGTGCTCCCCAAGACCTTGTTCATTCATTTAACAACCGGTCTTTTGAACCTCTTGAAGCAGAAGAACTTGTGGAACATACCCGGGCATTCCTCAAAATACAGGACGGATGTGAGAAGTACTGTTCCTACTGTGCCATTCCTAAAGCAAGAGGGCCTGTTCGTTCCCTGCCGCTTGCAGAAGTAAGAAGGCAATGCGAGAATCTCGCCAAAAACGGTTACAAAGAGATCGTACTGTGCGGCATAAATTTATCCGCATACGGAATCGATCTCGGGATCGATCTCGGTGATGCCGTTCTTGCGTGCAGCGAAGTCGAGAAAGTAGTCCGCATCCGCCTCAGTTCACTGGAATGCGATATTATGACAGACGAAATGTTGCACAAGTTCGCATCCTGTGACAAGTTCTGTCCCCAGTTTCATCTTTCCCTCCAAAGCGGGTGCGACCGTACACTACGCCGCATGAACCGACATTACACCTCCGCGGAGTACTACGCAATCTGCGAGAAGATCCGCGCTCTTTTCCAAAATCCTACATTCACTACAGACATTATTGTGGGATTTCCGGGAGAAACCGATGAAGATTTCAATGAGAGCGTAGATTTCTGCCGCAGGGTCGGATTCTTAAGGGCTCATGTTTTCCCCTATTCAAGAAGAAGGGGGACAATGGCTGACAATCTTCCCGATCAGATCCCAAGGGCGGAAAAAGAACGCCGTTCACGGATCATGATCTCAAACATGAAAGCACGTTCGTCCGACATTCTAAACGAATTTATCGGCAAAAATGTGCGTGTGATACTTGAGCAAAGTGACGGTAACGGATACAGCGGTTATTCAGATCGGTACCTCCCCTGCCGCGTCTATGGTGATCAGCTGGAACCTCACCAGGTCGTCGAAGGAACCGTTGAGGCGATCCGGCACGGAGAAGCAGTCATTCACCTGTAAAAGCATCAAAAAAAAAGAGCCTGCCGGCTCTTTTTTTATTTCTCTGATAACTCCTGAAACGTTTTCAGGAAAAGGCCTCTCCTTCGCATACCTGTCGCGCGTTCCAGCGCACGGAATCCCCTTTTCTGATCCCCCTCAATAAGATCACCTTCGCTGCACTCTTCAGGCAACGATTCAAGAGGAACAAGGATCTCTACATTGCTATTCTTAACTCCGACCAGTCTTACGGTTCCTTCCTGAATCGAATCTATGCAATATTTCACTCGACGTTTTCCTCCGTTTCGTATTGTATCCGGCCTTCCGATACCACAAAATGAACCGATCCTTGAAGATCCGTCCTCAGTATGGCTGCTCCTACGGCTTTCAGCCTGTCGAGGACTTCATCTTTGGGATACCCAAATTCATTATCTTTCGCACAACTTATAATAGCATATTGCGGAACAACAGTGTTTACAAATTTATTATGTGTTCCGTATCTTGTGCCATGATGCCCGACTTTGAGGATCTGAGAAGATAATTCCACACCGGAACTGATCAGTTTCTCCTCCACTTCTCTCTCCGCATCACCCATGAACAGGACATGCGTGCCATTGCAATTCAGCCTCAGGACCATGGAACAGTTATTCATATTACTGCCCCCTCCGCTCCAGAGAACCTCAAAGAACGTCCCGGGATCATCCGTTTCCACGCGGTCACCCGCATGCAAAATGGACAGTGGAATACTTTTGCGATTTATCGTATCCAGGATCCGGTCATACCAGTCCGCTGTCGGAAAAAACTCCTCCGGAATATCCGCAAAATAAACATGTCCGACGGGGTAATCCAGCAACACGCTTTGCAGACAGCCGGCATGATCATAATGAGGATGAGAGATAAACACTGCATCCAGATGATCGATTCCTCTCGTTTCCAAAGTTGCTTTCACAGAGTCGTAAGCGTCATAAACCCCTGTATCGATAAGCGCTGACCATTTTCCTATGCGAAGAACCGCACAATCTCCCTGGCCTACATCGACAAAAGTAAGATCGAGCGCATTCGACAGATCAACATTCTCGTAGATCCCCTCTGCCGGTCGGAACAGATATCTGTACCATCTTCTCCCAAAAGGAATCAGGGCGGCAATGAGGAACAGAACCAAAAAGAACAGGTAAAACCGGCTCTTTTTCTGCCTTCTCTTGGACTTAGTCATCCTTTGTCGTCACCCGCTCAAGCCACTGCTGCTTGGTAATAAGAATCTGACGCGGTTTGCTTCCCTCAGAGGGACCGATGATCCCTGCGTCTTCCATCTCATCGATGATACGCGCTGCTCTTGCATAACCAAGGCGCAGTTTTCGCTGAAGCATAGAAGTGGAAGCTCCACCCTGCTCCAGCACGACATTGACTGCTTCTTCGAACATATCGTCTACGTCCGAATCACTGTCATTATCCATGTTGCTTCCGCCTTTACCCTTTTCCTTCGCGGAAAGCCTTTCGATATCGCTCAGTATTTCGTCATCATATTCACTGGAATTGTTGTTCTTTATGAAGGAAACTACGCGGTCAACTTCTTCCTGCTCAACTAGACTGCCCTGAATGCGAACCGGTTTGGTCACACCGACCGGCATGTATAGCATATCTCCGCGACCAAGCAGTTTTTCCGCTCCGGCCCCGTCAATGATCGTTCGGCTGTCCACCTGGGAAGAGACAGCAAACGCGATACGGGACGGGATGTTGTTCTTGATAACACCCGTAATGACATCGACTGAAGGTCTCTGTGTTGCAAGGATCAGATACATTCCAGCTGCCCTGGCCATTGCCGCCAGACGTGCGATAGCGTCTTCCACCTCATTTGCAGCGACCTGCATCAAGTCAGCCAACTCATCGATGACGATGACGACTCTTGGGAGTTTTTCCAGTTTCTCCCCTTCCTGAGGAATATAGTTGGGATCATTAATCTTTCTTTCGACCCAGTTGTTGTATTCTGTTATATTCCTGTTTCCCGTAAGGCTGAATGTCCTGTATCGCTTAAGCATCTCTCCGACAGCCCATCCAAGAGCACCGGCAGCCTTTCTGGGATCCGTAACAACCGGAACATACAGGTGCGGAAGTCCGTTGTACGCGCCAAACTCAACCATCTTAGGATCAACAAGGATCATCTTAAGCTGTTCCGGAGAGTATTTGTAAAGCAGACTTACCAGAATCGAGTTGATGCACACGGACTTACCCATTCCGGTTGCACCAGCGATCAACAGGTGGGGCATCTTCTCGATATCACCGATCCGGACTGCTCCGCTGATATCCTGTCCAAGTGCAAAACACAACTGCCCTTTTGAATGCTGGAACTCTTCGCTTTCAATAATAGAGCGCAGTCTGACGATCTGGGATATTTTGTTCGGTACTTCGATGCCGACCGCAGCTTTTCCGGGAATCGGCGCTTCAATCCTTATGGAAGTAGCAGCCAGATTCATAGCTATATCGTCTGAGAGCTGGACGATCCTGGAAAGGCGCACACCGCTTTCAGGCTGAAGTTCATATCTTGTTACCGTAGGACCTCTTGAAATATCCACGACTTTTGTACTGACACCAAAGCTTTGCAGCACCCGCACCAAATGATCCGCGGTCTGTTTGAGCTCGATCTCCAGTGATTTATCATCTTTATTCTTCTGAGGCGTCAGATAGGAAATAGGCGGGAAATGATATTTACGCACTTTTTTCTGTTTGACTGCCACGGTAGGAGCATTCACGTTTTTCAGATACTCCGAGTCCGCTTTCTTGGCAAGCTCATCCACTTCGCTCGATGTTGACTCTGTGCCTTCTGTCTCACTTTCCGCTTTTTCTGTTTGAGTCTCATGACCGGTATAGTCGGATGCGGATCCCCCTTGATCTGCCATTTTCAGCCGGTCATTGGCTTTTCTCATCCTCTCTGCTGCCGTCTGAAGTTCACTCAGAGACTGACTGTTTCCGGTTGGATCAAACTGCTGGAAGATACGGCTCTCTTCTGTTCTCTCCGCAGAATTCTTTTCGAACACCTCTTTAACCACAGACCCTGCAGGACCCGTCGGATTCAGTTCGACTCCCTCTTTACTGGGATCAAAATCCGGACCGAGATCCACATCGATGTTCGGGAGTTTTGCTGTCCTGGCAGCAATCCTTCTCTCTTTTTCAGGTTGGAAAGATACTTCTTCCCCGTCTAGAGGAATGTCGTACATCTTCTTGTCTTCCAGCGGAACATCTATGCGTTTCGCTTTCTTCGGAAAGTCCGGTTTGCTCCTCATGTTCTCAAGACTGGTCTCTTGCTTGAACTTACGGATCTTGCGTTTCATGTATGCGTTATACATTGCGATCCCCAGCTCATACAGTTTGACAAAAGGCCATCTTACGATATGGTACAGATCGACCGGTGTCCACCCCGTAAGAAGCATAAGGGCAAGGAGCATCAGAACAAGGATCGTGATCTTCGCACCAATGGATCCAAGAACATGTTCCAGAGGAAGTCCGAGCAGAGCGGATAGAACTCCGGTTCCGATACGGTCCGCACCCATGATGAACAGTTCTTTCACAACATTGATGAAACCCTTGCTTACAGGGCGCTCCAACGAAAAGATGAAAGTTGCCCCGGATACTGTAAGGAGAAGAAGGCCAATCTCCGCAATATCCACAGAGTCAACAACACGCTTGGTCGCAGCAATGATTCCCAACGCAAACAGCGCAGGCCCTACAAGGTACGCCATCCATCCGAAAATACCGAAAAGTGTTCTGTGAAGTGTCCTCCACAGAGCGTCTCCTTCGACAAAAGCGAGAGCAAAGAACAGCACACCAAGTCCTATAAGGACAGATGCGCGGATCATCCGGCTCTGCTCTGCTTTTCTTGCCTTCTCTTCCGCGATACGTCTCTTTTCCTGTTCCTTCTTGGAAGGTCTTCCCTTTTTCTTGTTTTCTGCCATATATATCCTTTCAGATAACCATCAGATTATTCTGTTTAAATGTTCTTCAGCGCCTAAAATTCTTTTATGAATAATACCACAAGGGCAGTTCGAAAGAAAGATTGTTCCCTTCTGTTCCCGTTGACCGAAAAATAATAGGCTCCTATAATGAAAAACAGAATAATAGCGAGGTGTCCGTCATGGCAAAACTGTATTTCAGATACGGGGCGATGAACTCCGGAAAATCCACTGCCCTCATTCAGGTCGCTCACAACTACGAGGAACGCGGCATGAAAGTCATGCTGATCAAACCGTCCATCGACACGAAAGGATCCGATACCGTAGTATCAAGGATCGGTGTATCCCGGACAGTAGATCTCCTTGTCCCCGCTTCCATGGATGTTTTCGAAGAGATAAAGAAGGTCAGTCAGGAGAAAGAACTCTCTTGTATACTGGCAGACGAGGCGCAGTTTTTTACTCCGGAACAGGCAGAACAGCTTTTCCGCATCGCTGTAGTACTGAACATTCCTGTCATCTGCTATGGTCTCAGAAGTGACTTCCAGATGAATGGCTTCCCCGGATCCACACGTCTGCTGGAACTTGCACACAGCATCGAGGAGCTGAAAACGATCTGCTCCTGCGGTAAAAAAGCGATGATCAATGCGCGTCTAGTAAACGGTGAATATGTGTTTGAAGGTGCTCAGGTGGCCATCGACGGCGAAGCTAGCGTCGAATACCGCTCTGTGTGTCCTCAGTGCTATTTCCGTCTGAAAGCGGAAAATCTTACAAAAAACAAATGATATACCCTGCAGGGCATAATGAAAGCCGGACTAATAAGTCCGGCTTTTTCTCTATTGTTGGTTGCGGTTGAAGTGCTTCAGCGCATCCAGGTGGAGTTTGATGAATTCCTCTCTGTTCAGATCAAAGGCTACCATCGCGTTGGGACGATTCTCCCTGCACAGCACATCGGTCACCGTGCACGCTTTTGAATACTGACCTTTGATGTCCACTTCAACATGGCAGGGCTCCATTTTGACGATATCCGGATTGATGAGCCAGGCCACGGGAACAGAGTCATGGAGGCAAGGTCCAAGGCGGTTCGGATCGAAGCGCTCACTCACGGCGACATAATCCTTTACCATCTCATAATAGAAGGAACCGACATCTCCGCCGACGACTCTCATCATTTCCCTGTCGTCCTTGGATATCATTGCTTTTTCTGTTGCGTCCAGGCCGCACATTACGAGTTTAATGCCGCTCTGGAAAACGATCTTCGCTGCCTCCGGATCGTTTGCTATATTGGCTTCTCCGAGAGGAAGCATATTACCGCCATACGCAGCACCTCCCATAAGAGCGATCCCGTCGATCTGGGGTTTGAGCTCAGGATAAGTCAGCAGGAACATCGCAATATTGGTAAGAGGTCCGACCGGGACCAGCACCACTTTGTCGTCACTGCGGCGGATCAGTCTGGCCATCAGATCGACTGCATCGCACTCTTCAACCTTTTTCCTGGGCTCTTTGAGCATGTATCTCTTCCCACCAAGCCCGTCAGCCCCGTGCACAAAGTTATTCTTATGCAGGCTATAGTCTTTCACTTCGCCAAAAAGAGACTTGCTTGCGCCTTTCGCTACAGGAACTTTCAGATCGAGAAGTTCACATATACGAAGAGCGTTCTCCGTGCAGTTTTCGACCGAGCTGTTTCCGAATACGGTCGTAATGCCTAGAAGGTCGATACTGGTATTCCCCGCTGCGAGCAACAGCGCAAATGCATCATCAACACCGATGTCCGTGTCAAAAATGATCGGAATGCGATAACTCATCTTTCAGCACCTCCATCATAAGAATGAAGCATCTCAAGATACCATTTTGCGTACTCATCGCGATCAACAGAGCGAACAAGAGATACGTTGGGTCTTTCCCTGAAGCGGCCGCGCCAGTCAAAGATCGTCTGGCCGAAATTCAGTTCGCTTCTTGTTTCACAAAGGCAGAAGTAATCCTCGATCACACAGTGTTCAGGATGGGAAAGGACAAACGCCGCAGTTGCGTCGCAGCCGCCTCTACCCTTTCTGAAGCCCATTTTCGCACGTTGCTCTTCGGACATCATCAGGTTTCTTTCACGGTGACGGAGAGCGGCTTTGTCATAAAACGGTTTCCAGGGATTGGAAAGCGGAAGATGATCCAGATAGTCTGCTTCTTCTTCGGTGATATACGCTGTCCTGCAGCTGTCGAGATCCACCATGACAAACTTCTTGAATCCGGCTTCCAGACAGATCTTTAACGCGTGAGGATCCTGAACGATATTGAACTCACCGTAAGCGCCTGCATTCCCTCTGGTAGCGGCTCCTCCCATTATCGTAAGTTGTTTGATATAATTGGGAAGATCCGGATGCCTCAGCAACGTGATCGCAATATTGGTCAGGGGGCCGATCGCGAAGATCTCGAGTTCCCCGCCCCAATGGAGCGCTTCATCGTAGATAATATCCCACGGGTGTTTGCGGCTGAGCTTGCTCTCATCCACCTCAAATTCCAGACCGAGAAGTCCGTTATTTCCATGCGCATAGGCAGCGCGCGGTCTTCTTGCGATCAGGGCTTCCGAAGCTCCCGCACAAACAGGACAGTTCAATCCGGCTGTGTCCCTCAGATAAAGAGCGTTCCTGCGTGTATATTCCAGGCCGACATTACCATGCACGGCGCAGATCGCCCGAATGTTATACAAACCGGACGCCGCAAGGAGCATGATCGCCTGAGCATCGTCCCCACCCGGATCCGTGTCGATGATCAAAGGTCTTAATGACATTCTCGCTTCTCCTTATTTTTTCATTATTTTCATTATAGTTTTTGCCTATTTTTCTTTCAATAATTCCATGCGCCATTCCATACTTTTTCAAGAGACGAGGTGATGAAATGAATAAACGCACGTATCGTATCGCGCTCGGCGGTATGCTTTCTGCCCTTGCCGCTACGTTCATGTTTCTCGGGGGAGTATTCCCCTTTGCGGAATATATCGGACCTGCTGCAGCCTCGCTCTGTGTTTTGATCTTCCGTGCCGAATTCAATATACGTTCGTCACTGGTCATGTACATTGCGGTATCCCTTGTCTCTCTGATCCTTTCCTCCAATCTGGAGAGCAGTCTGCTCTTTCTCTGTCTTCTGGGCTGGTACCCGATACTGAAGGAGCCTCTCGAGAGAAAAACAAAGACTCCTGTCACGCTTCTGATCAAATTCTCTATCGTCAATATCTCTGTTCTGTCCCTGTATTATTTCCTCCTTCACGTCTTGAAACTCCCCTCTCTGGAGGAAGAACTATCAGGCGGAAAATGGATCACGGTTTCTCTTATCCTCATGTACAATCTCACTTTTCTTTTTTATGATAAGCTGCTCTCCATGGTCGATCTTTACTACAGAAGAGTATTAAGAGATAAACTGATCCGCTGATACGTATACAGAAAAGGACCTGTCCTCTTTGCGGAGGATAGGTCCTTTATGTTGTGAATTAAAGATCCAGTTTTGCAAATTCTTCGGCAAATGCGGTCTGAAACGCTTCTTCTTCCCTGGAGACAGTCTCCCGGTAGTTTCTGATCTCTGCCGAACTCAGGATGTACGATCCCGTCCATTTCAGATGATCTGCCGCTTTCTGCGTCTTTAGTGCGATCTGAATATACTCCGGACCGACCATCAGCAATCGAAGGGAGTTTTCCTTTGAAAGAAAACCGCTTGTCGTAACACCAAGCGTGTCATATATCGTATCGTTGGCGATCGGATCCCGGATCACATCCGTCCCACTGAGCACGTCTTCAACCCCGTTCCGATTCCCATAGATATATTCGAACCACTCCGGTCCTCGGTTAAATGTTTTGCATGTAAGGCCTTCAAGGTCCAACTCATAGCAGTTCAGGATCGTGCTATACCCTTTTCTCTCCCTGGCCCATCTCACAGAGAATTCACGGTCAGGTGAAAGATAAAACCCCTGGCCAAAATCCGCGTTTTTCCTTCCGTAGTGGACGTCCGGTTCCCGGATCTCATCATAGCCTAGATGGAACAGTTCAATTACAGCCATAGATCTTTACCCAAAATGTGCGTCTGAAATCAATTACTTCTACTCTTATTCATATCTCAAAGCTTCAATCGGGTCAAGATTTGCTGCCTGAATCGACGGGAGAAGTCCGAAGACGATGCCGACAACTGTTGAGAAAATAACCGACACTGCTATAGCAGGAACGCTGATCGCGACAGGCACGTCTGCAACGAAATGGATCACATACGCCAGTCCGATGCCGACAACCACACCGAGGATTCCTCCGATACTGGTCAGAACAGCTGCTTCTGTCAAGAACTGACTGAGGATCCTTTTCTTTCGGGCTCCAAGAGCCTTCTTCAATCCGATCTCCCTTGTTCTCTCGGTGACCGATACCAGCATAATATTCATAACGCCGATTCCGCCAACCAGGAGTGAGATGCCGGCGATCCAGATCAGCATGCTGTTCGTGCTCTTACTAAGATCCTGAATATTCTTAGCCTGTTCCAGAAGGTCATCCGCCTTATACCGCACACTCTGTTCTCCGGTGGCGGAATCGCTGGATTCACTGATTCCGAGTGCAGTGTTGAGAAGCTCTGCTGCTCCTCTTCCCGCCTCAGTCATACTTTCCGTATCCCTTGCCTTGATCACGATATTCTCAGGCTCATCAAACTGATACAGGATCGGCCAGCAGGCCAGAGGCACATAGATCTTCGCAGAAGCATTTCCCATGTATGTATAGTAGTCTTCCACCGTCTCAATGGAAGGCTGGAACTGTGACTGCGTGTCAACGACACCGATGATCGTGAACAATTCGGTTCCGATATCAATCACCTTCCCGATGGGCTCTTCCATATTGAACATGGACTTCGCTGTCGAGCGATCCACGATAGCAACCTTTGAAAAATGCGTGTAGTCGTGCTCCGTAAAGAGTCTCCCCTTTACAGCCTGCATTCCCGTAGTTTTGAAATAATTCTCGTCCACGCCGAGGATTCCACACCCGGATAATGCGGTTCCTTTGTAGGAAACATTGCTGACGTAGTTTCTTGCGACATATCTAGACACGGAAACGACTTCCGGTATCTCAAGGATCTGTTGAATCGTGTCCTCTGAAACAGGATAGAGTCCGTCGGGAATGCCGCCGTAATCCATTTCGAATTCCCAATCTCCCTGTTTCAGCTTTACGGTAACGGTATTCGTTCCTCCGCCGATGAGATTGTTCTTGATCTGCTCATTCGTTCCTTTGATCGTTGAAACGATAGCGATGATCGCAGCAATGCCGATGATGATACCGAGCATCGTCAGGAAAGAGCGCATCTTGTGGGTAAAAATTCCGCGGAAAGCCAGTTTGATATTCTCCCCGAATCCTCTTGTCTTTACCATCCCATCACCCCGGACTCATAATCCGCTTTTGCGCCTTCCACTCCGTTTTTCCCATAGGGGAATGCGATGTAGTCTTCAAGGGAAAGTCCGCCGTATATCTCGACCATATATCCTCCGTAGAGGATCCTTCCAACTTCAATATATTGCTTTTCCAGTCTTCCCTCCTCATTTGCTTTCAGGACATAACTTCTTCCGTTTTCTTCCCTGATAAAGGAGCTTTGAAGCAGAAACAGCGCTTTACTGTTTGAGGAATCTGACATGAAGCGGATCTCTCCGCCGTCCCACGGCTGCAGTTCGTCCTCACAGTCGGTCAGAACCGCAGTATAAGGATAATAAGAGACATTTCCCGCCTGTCCTTCGTAACTCATATTATTGTTTGTCGGATACGGTGAGATCTCCTTGATCTTTCCTGTATAAGTCATCCCATTTGACCACATGGTGATGGTGATCTCATCTCCAACTTTGATGCTGCCTAGCTGGAGCTCCGAGATCGTACTAGTGATCTCATAACCGTCCCCGCCTTTCACCTGGATCAGAGCCTTGTCTCCCTGAGGTGCATACGGATCTCCTACTTCTGTCACTGTTCCGTCCTGGGCTGCTCTTACGATACCATCCGTAGCCGTCTGTTTTGCCTTTCTGTAATCCAGTTCTGCCTGAGATACAGCAAGTTCCTGGCTGCGGATCAGCTGCGTCTGATTCAGGATCATTTCATTGATTTCTTCCTGAGTGTACATGTTCTGCTCAGGGATCTCTACCGGATCCGGGTAAGCAGATGGTCGACACGAAACATCGAAGTATCTGTCAGTCGATAATTCTTGATTATTCTCAAAATCTTGTTTCTTACGATTATCTATTACTTCTCCTGTTTCTTTATCAATCTCAAACCATTCACTGAATGTAAAAGTATCCTTTTCATTTGCGGCATCAAAAGTCCGCCCAAACCAGAAATCTCTTCCCTTTCCTGTGTCTTTTCCGCTTACGTCCCTTTGGGTAACATCTTTCACCACGGCAATTATTACACTATCGTTCTTACCATATGATTCCCAGACATGAAATTCAAACCTACGTTCATCAGGAAGAGTAAACGGACGATCTGTATCTTCAGTTGTTGTTTCCGGTTCATTTGGTGATTGAGGACTTATAGATCCCTCGGACGAGATAGGATCTGTCCCCGCTGATTCATTCCCACCTTCAGGCGGAATTGATGGGCTGACTGGATCTGTTCCTTCATTTTCTCCCTCGTCCCCAGGGACAACTGGATCAGGCGCGTATTGTCTCTCTTTTATTCGAAGGAAGTCTTCAAAGGTTGCTTTGGAAATTGGTGTGTCAAGATTTACATCAATAACGATTACATACGGGTCTTCTTCCGTCCCTGACCCTGTATACGAAATATTGTCCGGCAACTCCTCATCGGAAGGATTAGGATTATATGTTGTATCTACCAGCCCTTCAAATGTTTTAATAACAGGCGTCGGCTCCACATATGGTCTGAAAGTCTTCAAATACTCGAGGCGTTCTCTTGCTTCTTTCAGGTCACGTTTGGCCATCTCATAGCGTATGCGGTAGTTGTCAGCAGCAAGCTTTGCCTGCGTAGCATCATATTGAATCAGAGGGTCTCCTTTGGCAACATGATCCCCGGGAGAGACGTAGATCTTGTACACGAGCATGCTCGTATCAAGGAACACCATCTGCGTACCGCCCTGACTGATTTGGCCGTATCCGGAGGAAGCGTTTTCGACCCAAGTATCCGCGAGATTGATTACCTGTATAACACCTGCGGTCTTACCGCTGGATACGTAAGCTCTCGCGCCGAAAATCCCGCCTATAACCGCAATCAGGGCTATGACGGAAACAATTACTTTTTTCGCCGTGGAAGATTTCGAATGATTGTTATTCATTTGATACCTCCCAGATCATAATCACCTGCAGCAGAAAGCACACCATCGCTCATGACCAATATGCGCTGGGCGTATTCCGCAACGCCACGCTCATGGGTGATCATAACGATTGTTGTTCCCTGCCTGTTTAATTCACAGAACAGTTCCATAAGTTGTTCACCACTCTTTGAGTCAAGAGCACCGGTAGGCTCGTCAGCCAGAAGAATACTTGGATTGTTGACAAGTGCTCTCGCTACAGCCACCCTCTGTTTTTGTCCACCGGACAACTGAGTAGGAAGGAAATCCGCCCTGTCCGAAAGGCCGACCCTGTCCAATGCCTGTCTTGCCCGCTCCTCCCTCTCTTTCGGAGGAACATTTGCATAGATAAGAGGAAGCGCTACATTTTCGACCGCTGTCTCCCTGGGAAGAAGATTAAACTGCTGAAACACAAATCCTACGCCCCTGTTTCTAAGATCAGAAAGCTGATCGTCGTTCATTTGAGAGACGTCCTCCCCATTGAAGAGGTATGTTCCACTCGTGGGCTTATCCAGGCAACCGATGATATTCATCAGTGTTGATTTACCGCTCCCGGACGGTCCCATAATCGAAACAAACTCGCCTTCATCCACAGAAAGACACACGTCATGAAGAACAGGGACGTCCATCTCTCCGTTTTTATAGTTTTTACATAAATCCGTTATTTCTATGATCATCCGACACTACCATCCATATCAGCGTCTTCAACGATCATCTCTTCGCCTTCGTAATATGGCTCTTCCTCTATCATCATGCCTTCTTCGAAGGTGTCTGCCGGTTCCTCATACACATACTCTGTCGTTGTTCTCTGTCCTTCCCGAATCGATTCATCGGGGAAAGCGATATAATCATTGATCGAAAGTCCTTCCAGGATCTCCCAGCTTCCGATCTCCTCATCATAAGCACCGAGTTTTACGCTCTTCTTTGTGATCTTACCGTTGTTGTCTGCCCATACATAAGGGGAGGAATCCATATCCATCAGATACCCCTCGTACAGCCACAATCCGCTCTTGCCGTTTCCGTCTGCCAGTTCAACTATGACATGCTGACCGAGGAAAAGGCCTTCACTGCTGGTAAGCTCGATATAAAAATAGTACTTTGAACTCTGATTTGAAGTGTCACCGCCATAGTACATTTCATTGTTGTCGGTCGCAGTCTGGCCGGTATCTACCTTGGACACGAAACCATTCCAGGTATTGTTATCGATCCTGCTGCGCACCACTACATTCGTTCCCTGAGGAAGCTGGGATATATTCATCTCATTGACTTTTCCCTTGATGACATAATCCCCGGATTTCATGATCGAGATATACACGTTGCTTCCGCTTGTATCTGTTCCGTCTGAGACGGATTTGACAGTCCCTTCCACTGAAGAAGTGACATTGGCGTTTTGAAGCGATGCTTCAAGACTCGTCAGCTCATTGTTCAAAGCCTTGATGCGATATTCTGTCTGGAGGTTTTCGTTCCTCAGTTCCTGTCTTCTCAGGTCATCCGAAGTAACTGCGATCAACTCATTATTGCTCGTGATCGAAGCTCTCTCGCGCTGTATGTCCAGTCGCTTCTGGGCGATCGCAAGATTGATGGAGTCCGTATCGTATGAAAACAAGAGATCCCCGGGTTTAACGTGGTCTCCTTCTTTTACGTATGTTTCTTTTAGTGTCTTGGATGTATCAAGCTGATAGTCTACTGTCTGTTGGGCTTCCACAACACCGCTGAAACGATTTGCGTTTCCCATTCCAAATTCAGCCATCGAACTGACCGGAACGATATAAACCGCATTTCCACTACTTCCCCGTCCGAGGAAATACCATGCGCAGAACCCTCCTGCCGCCACAGCCAAAATGGCTATAGCCGCGATGATCTTTGTTTTGTTGTTTTTCTTTTGTTCCATTTTTTCTCCAAGTCTTTTCGAACTTTTACCTCTCAATTATTGCAAACGCCTTGCAGTATTACAACTTTCCCCTAGGCGAATTCATCTCTTTTTAAGAATAAATGACGCTTTTACTAAAATAACTTGAATCTCAAATCCCATTTTGTGCATTAATCCTGTTCACTTCATAACGTTTACCGGTTTTTCTAATAGTTTGCTTTCCCGCAAAAACACGCCGGTCCTATAATCCCGGCGTGTTTCCCGTATGCGTATTCCGTAATTCGGAAAACTGAATATTATACGTTAACAGAGTACAAAACTCTCACTTATTACCCAATATGTCTTGTATTTACTCTGTATCTGCCATCCATATCTGCGGTAACAGTGATATAAGTGGGAAGCATTCCGTCCTTAACGCTTACTTTTGCAGTTCTGTCGTCCTGCAGATTTTCCGTAATGTCAAACACATGGTTCCTGAGGCACAGCAGGATCTTTTCGTTTTCTTCTACGATATCCGCATCATCCATCGTTTCGATAACATCATCCACAGTGAAAGGAACAGGGTTTCCGTTCGAATCAGAGGTGTTCCTCACTGCAGAACTCTTCCTGAGACTGGTAATACGCAAGAGATACCTCCTGCGCAACGTCCTCCGCTTCACACATGTCATTCAGTATGGAGTAGGCGCTTTGAAATACGCTCACCCGTTTCTTTCCATTGTCATTTCTAAGGAAAGTCTCATACAAACCTCTTCCTAAAAAACTGATCGCTTCGCTTTTTCACTAATAATACAAATGATATTCCCCGAAGGTTCAAAAAAAAGAAAAGCCTCGATTTTTATTCGATCGAGGCTTTTTTAGATCAGCATTTATGTTTAGAGTGAAAAATCATAAGGTTTGGTGAAATCTCCCATAGCAAAGACACGAAGTGTTTTCTGCTGAGTATGATAGATACTGGTCGTCAGTGTCTTGCTCCGGTCGTATCCGTTCGTCGGATCCTGTTTGACCAGGGAAAGGAGCGTTGTGGCATAATCCTCCCGGATCCCGTCATAAAACCTCTCAAGACCCATTCCCAGGACCTCATACCTTCTGTCCTTGTCTCTATACCCATCATCATAGGACAAGAAATAATTCGTGCAGTAATCTGTATTGATTACCTTCGTTTCGTCTCCGACGAATTCAATTACAACGGATTTACCCTGTGCATCACCGATGAGAAGATGGAAGTCAGAACCCGGGATCGCCGATACGATATTATGCATCATCGTGAGCTCAACTGCCTCATCCACATTCGCGCAGCGATCCAGCATAGCGCGCATGAGCATCGTATGCATTATGGTCGGCCTTCCGGCATTATTCTGTTTTGGCAGTTTCATACTGCAGGTCCAGGCCTTTTTGTCCGCGTGATTCACCGCTACGGAGCCGATCTCTGATCTTTTTTCTTTCCTGCTGGGAATAACTCCCGCTTCATCGAATTCGAAATTGTTCTTTTTATTGCTCTTCAGGAGTTCGCATCCTTCTTCATACGCTATCTCATTCCAGTCACTGTCAACCCCCAGTGCCATGATGCTGACCGTCAAGCCCGCTTCATTCATACCATCCATGCAGACATACGGCGCAAGTACAACTGCCGAGATGTCGGTTTTTCCGTCATCCAGAGATCCTCCAACGATCTCCTGCTTGTATCTGTCGAGCCAGAACGCATCTGCAACACCAATGGAGCGATACTTTGCCTTGGGATTGGCGGATTTTACAACTAGTCCGCATGCAGTCAGTTCCGTTGACCTATCGCCATGATAATAGTGCCTGTAATCGTAATTGCGATACATCACAGGCTCCCCTTCCAGGTTTTTCCGGAAAAACGTGGAGCATCCGGTATCAAAGATCGGCATGAACTTCTCGGGAATCTGAGAATAGTCCCATTCCGACTCCATATAATAGAGATATCCTGCTTCGTCCACTCTTCTTACGGACTCCGCAGCCTGAATCATTTTTTCATCTTTCAGATAATCAAGATACGCATGAGGATTTCCCATGTTTCATACCTCCTATTAAAAATGCTTTAAAAGATTGCCATCTGTATACAGGAACAATTCTGAAGCTGACTTGCGTACCTCAGCCTTATCCTTTAACTGAACGGTTTCACGCCCGTCCACATAGATCACGGCCATTTTGTCACGTTCAGATACCGTGACCGTATGAGAATCGTTCAAGACGACCGGATATTCCTTTCTGGAATGAGGACAGATCGGAGTCATCACAAATGCATTCAGGTCGGGAGACAGCATCGGTCCTCCTGCGGAAAGATTGTATGCGGTCGAACCTGTAGCAGTAGCGAATATGAGGCCGTCCCCCCTTACCTCCAGGTCTTTTTCGTCATCGATACGGATCTGCAGGTCCAATGTTGACCCGACAGATCTTTTGCCGAATACGATGTCATTTACCGCAGTGTATTCATGATCTCCGCATTTAACAGAGATGAGATGCCTTCTGGAAATGGAGAGTTTTTCGAAGATCTCATTGAAATGTACAAGATCACTGAAGGATACTTCACAGAGAAAACCGACCCGTCCGCTGTTGATGCCCAAAAGAGGTTTTCCCGCTTCAAGGGCTGTCGCAGCTGCCTTTAAAACGCTCCCGTCTCCTCCCAAAGATGCGACGATATCGCAGTCGGATGGGCCAAAGCCCGCATGACCGGAATCAGGGAAGACCTTGCTGCTATCTTCAGGCTCAAGCGCACAGGAATGCCCGCAGATCTCTTCCAGAATACGCACACATTTTGCAGCCTGACAGACCTGCTCCTCTGTATAAGTATTCGGCATTAAGAATATCTTCATGCGTTCTCCTCCCGGGAGTCTCCACCGTTGGCAGATATATTGAGATGTGCCAGTGACAAAGCGAGGTTCTCATGCTTTACACAAACACCGGAGGGAACACTTATATGAAATGGAGCGAAATTCCAGATCGCGGTGATACCATTTTCGACGGCATAATCCGAAGCTCCCTGAGCTTCCTCAGCGGGCACAGTGAGAGCTGCAATGTTCACACCATTGTGCATACAGTACTCCTTGAGCTGCTCCATTGGGTAGATCATTTTGCCATAGATCTTCTTTCCCGCTTTATCTGGATCTTTATCAAACGCAGCCAGGATGTCGAGACCATATTCCCTGAAGCCATTATATCCCAGCAGTGCCTGCCCGAGACGCCCCGCTCCGATAATAATAACCGGAGTCACATCATTGGTTCCGAGGACAGTCTCAATACACGATTTCAGGACAGAAGTCTCATATCCGATCTTGGGTTTCCCGGCATCACATACCATACTGAGATCTTTTCTTACCTGGACTTCGCCTAGACCAAGTCCCTGGGCAATTTTGGATGCAGAGATCGTAGGCCTGTCTACATTTTCCCGTATATACTGAAGGTACATGGGCAATCTTCCAAGTGTTGCCCTTCTTATGTTAGTCTTTTTCATTTTCCCTCTCCGCAACAATCAGTATTATGATATCGATACCATTGTATCGAATGATCCGATATATTTCAATTCCTATCACCATCTTTGCTCTGTTTTTTTCCTGTGATATACTCAACTCAAATTCAGGAGGAATAGACATGTCTAGTCAATTTGTGCGCACAGAACTGATGTATGGCAAGGATGCCATAGCAAAGCTCCGCCAGTCCCGGGTAGCTGTTTTCGGGATCGGAGGAGTCGGCGGATATGTAGTGGAAGCACTGGCGCGTACAGGTGTAGGTTTCCTTGATCTGATCGATGATGACATTGTGAACCTCTCCAACCTGAATCGGCAGATCTATGCTCTTCACAGCACCTTGGGAAGACCAAAAGTCGACGTAGCCGAAGAACGATGCAAGGACATCAACCCGGATATCGTGGTGCGTAAACACAAAGTGTTCTTTCTTCCGGAAACCGAAAATCAGTTTGATTTTTCTTCTTACGATTATGTCGTAGACTGCATCGACACTGTCTCAGGAAAGATCGCGCTGGTGCTGAAAGCTCAGGAAGCAGGTGTTCCGGTAATCTCCTCCATGGGTGCGGGAAACAAAAGTGACCCTTCTCAGTTTCATGTCTCGGATATTTACCGGACTTCTGTCGATCCTCTTGCGCGAGTGATGCGGCATGAACTGAAGAAACGAAACGTTAAGAAACTCAAAGTGGTATTCTCTACGGAGTTGCCCGGAGAGCCCAACGAGGAAACGCTGGAAGAAGTACTTCAGGAAGCGGATCCCGTCTCCGATCAAAGGCCTGGATCGCCGGGAAGGATCAAACTGCCTCCCGGATCAAATGCTTTTGTCCCCTCCTCCGCTGGCCTCCTTATTGCTTCCGAAGTGATCAAAGATTTGGTGAAATGAAAAAAATGTCTTCCGTCTATCTGACAGAAGACATTTCTTTTATGGCGGAGAGTGCAGGATTCGAACCCGCGTGGACTTGCGCCCTAACGGTTTTCAAGACCGCCCCGTTATGACCACTTCGGTAACTCTCCATACGGAACCGACTTTTGGTCAGCTCCACGATTATACAACATTTAAAGCGTGTAGTCTACTACTGAAATCTCTTTTCCACCACGAATATAAACCCGTTCCACACGCCTGGAAACACCGCAGAGGATCTCATATTGAATCGTACCGGCGAGCGCTGCGATATTATCTGCACCAATAGGACAGTTGCCGCCGAACAATGTGACTGTGTCCCCTTCTTTCGCCTCAACACCGGTAACATCGATCATCATCTGATCCATGCAGATGTTGCCGACAATAGGAACAACAGCGTCATTGACGAAAACATATCCCTTGTTGGAAAGCGCCCTGGGATATCCGTCCGCATATCCGACCGCAACCGTAGCGATCTTTCTGGGTTCGAAACAGGTATACTTTCTTCCGTATCCTATCGATTCTCCGGGAGCGACCTCCTTAACGAGTGAGATGGTGGACTTGAGCGACATGACCGGTTTCAGATCGATCTGTTCCATCGGATCGCCAGATGGACTGCATCCATACATGATAATGCCGGGACGCACCATGGAATGGTGATAGGATGTGATCAGAATAGTCGCTGCACTGTTGCAGCAATGTACCTGATCAAATTCAATCTTTCTCTGCTTCAGGAGCCACACCACATTGGAAAAACGGTCATGCTGAAGACGGGTAAACTCCTCGCTCTGCTCCGTCTCCTCATCCGCTACAGCAAAATGGGTGAAGATGCCGGTAGCTCTGAGATTGGGCAAAAGGCATGCCTTGGCGATCTCCATTGCGCAAGCTTCGTCATCGACCGCGGAAAACCCGATCCTGCTCATTCCGGTGTCTACCTTGATATGGACCTCTACCGTAACTCCTGCTTCAACTGCAGCAGCACTGAGTTTTCTGGCGTAGTCCATGCCGAGGACCGTCTGTGTCACACCAAGCTCAAACAATTCGGAGGCGCGTTCTTCAGGAGTATACCCCAGAATAAGGATCGGGTGGGTAAGCCCTGCCCTCCTCAGTCTTCTCGCTTCCATAATGTTGGATACCGCATACCAGTCAGCAAGATCCGAGATCGCATTCGCCACCTCAACATCCCCATGACCGTAAGCATCCGCTTTTACAACAGCCATCAAGGAGACATGGTCCTTTAACAGGCCACGTACTTGCTCAACATTATAACGAAGATTATCCAGATTGATCTCAGCCCAAGTGCGTTTCAGTTTTTCCATGTCGGTTTCTCTCTTACACAAACTAAGCTTTTGATTTCTTAACAGAGTTATTTTACCATTATTGACCGATGTTTTTCCATATGAAGACCGACTGCATCACGCAGCCGGTCTTTACGTTTGATCTATTATTTCTCGAATACAGGCAGATACTCCAGATAGAAGATATCATCGCGGTCCGCTGCTTCACCTTCAGCAAGCACAGCGCACTTTCCGGCAATGATTCCGCCGGCCTGCTCTGCAAGGGATTCCAGTGCAGCAAGAGATCCGCCGGTGCTGATGACATCATCCACGATCAGGATTCTTTTGCCTTTCAGTTTGTCTATATCGGACTGGTCGAGCCAAAGGGTCTGCTTAACTGCAGTAGAGATGCTCTTCACTTCAACGGCGATCGGGTCATGCATATAAAGCTTTGCCATTTTGCGTGTCACGACATAGGATTTGCCGCTCTGACGTGCCATCTCATACGCGATCGGGATTCCCTTGGATTCCGCAGTGAGGAGAATGTCAAACTCGGGAGCCTTTTTCAAAAGGCCTTCCGCTGCAGCAACAGTGATCTCAACATCTCCGAACATAATGAATCCGGCAAATGAAAGATGCTCATTTACTTCGCAGATCGGAAGATCACGCTTCAACCCGCACAAATTCAGTTCATAAGTTTCCATGGTCATACTCCTTTTATAGTTCAAAAATCTGATTCAATGGTCTATGTTCAGCCGGCAGGCCATGTGAAGGGACGCCCAGCCATAACATGAAAATGAAGATGAGGAACGCTCTGTCCTGCATCTGTTCCGCAGTTGGAAACCACACGGAAACTCTCGATTCCAAGTTCCTTCGTCAGTTTGGAGATGCATTCGAAGATCTTTGCAACGATCGCACTGTTATCAGAATCGATAGCGCCGCAGCTCTCTATGTGCTTCTTGGGGATCACAAGGAAGTGTACCGGCGCCTGGGGATCGATGTCATAGAACGCAACAAGATCATCGTCCTCATACAGTTTCTTGGAAGGAATGGAACCTTCCGCAATTTTACAAAACAAACAGTCTGCCATTATTCTACCTCATTTCAGAAGACTTTTGGCTGCTTCAAACGCATCTGCGATCATATCAGCGTTCTTTCCTCCGGCCATGGCAAGATCATCCTTACCGCCGCCGTTACCGCCCATTGCGTTCGCAGCCGCACGAACAAGATTTCCTGCTCTGATACCGCTGGACACTGCTCCTTTGCTGCTTCCGGCGCACAGTGTGACCTTGCCGTCATTGACGGACGCCAATAGTACAACTGCGTTTTCCTTGCCGTCCCTCAAACTGGACACCATGTTGCGCAGCACATCGGCAGATACTGCCCCGACATTGCCCGTATAGTATGTAAAGTCACCAAGCTTGACACCGTTCTTTTCGATATCTTTCACCTGGCTAGCGCTTTCGCGATCCTTCTGCTTTGCGATCTCCTGCTCAAGACGCTTTGTTTCAGCTACGACAGAAGCTGCCTTTGACGGGAGTTCTTTCCAGGCACCCACCTTGAGCACAGAGGCCGTCTCGCTGAGGAGCTCCTTCTGCTCATCCATCAGTCTCAGCACTTCCATACCGGTGACCGCTTCGATCCTCCTGATGCCGGAAGCCACGGATGACTCACCGATAATACGGTACAGACCGAGATTGGATGTATTGGCAGCATGTGTGCCTCCGCAGAACTCTTTCGAGAAATCACCGACAGATACGACACGGACCATGTCGCCATACTTCTCTCCGAACAGCGCCATCGCGCCCTGCTTCTTCGCTTCCTCGATCGGAAGGACTTCAGTAGTGACCGGGATTGCTTCCAGGATCTTCCGGTTCACGAGAGTCTCGACCTTCTTGAGTTCTTCCGGCTTCACAGCTTCAAAATGGGTAAAGTCAAAGCGGGAATACTTATCGTCCACATAGGAACCGGCCTGATGGACATGATCGCCAAGCACCTGCTGAAGGGCTGCCTGGAGGAGGTGCACGCTGGTATGATTACGGCGGATCGCCTCTCTGCGCTCGCTGTCCACTTTCGCTTCCACGGAATCACCGGTGCGGATCTCTCCTGCCTTCACCTTACCGATATGCATATAGTGGCCGAGAGTGGATTTTTTGCAGTCATTGACCTCCATGATTCCTCCGTCAGCAACGATACAGCCGGTATCGCCGACCTGTCCGCCGCTCTCAGCGTAAAACGGAGTGGTGTCAAGGATAATTGTAGCCTCATCTCCTTCGGAGATCTCGTCGCAAAGGCATCCGTCTTTCATGATCGCGATGACTTTTCCTTTATCCGAAGTGGTCTCATAGCCGGTAAACGTCTTGCCGCCGTCCACATTCTCCAGAAGAGCCTCCGTATTATCGGATCCCACAGAATTTCTCTTGAGGGCGCCGCGTGCGGTCTCCCGCTGCTTCTTCATGCATTCCTGATATTCTTCAACGTCAACGGTCATGCCATTTTCCGCTGCAAGTTCCTCCGTGAGTTCAAGGGGAAATCCGAAAGTATCATACAACTGGAACGCCTGTTTTCCGCTGATCACAGTTTCCTTCACCGCTGCATCCTCGTTCTTTTCACGGATCGAGGCGATGCATTTATCGAATTCACGCATACCTCCAGCAAGCGTAGCGGCAAATCTTTCGCTCTCATTCTGAATAGCATTGAGTATATACTGTTCTTTTTCGACAAGAAGCGGGTATGCTTCACCGTATACGTCTTCAATGAAGATCTTCGCCACGGACAGCATCGCGGAAGTTTCCACTCCGAGAGTCCTGCAGTAACGGATCGCGCGGCGAAGCAGTCTTCTGAGGATATATCCTGCGCCTGTGTTTGAAGGAAGTATTCCGTTTACATCACCGATGAGCATGACGGAAGTACGCGTATGATCCGCGATGATGCGCATCGCTTTCCTGGCGACTTCGTCATTGTCGTAACTCTTGCCGGAGATCTTTTCCAAACAGCTGATCACGCCCGCAAAGAGGTCGGTCTTATATCCGTCATCCAGTCCGTTCAGGAACACCAGGAGACGGTCAAGTCCGAAGCCGGTGTCCACGTTTTTGCCGGCGAGTTCTTCATATCCGTTTTCTGTTTTCTTGTACTGCATGTAGACATCGTTGCCGACTTCCACATAGCGGTTTCCGGTAAGGAAATCGGAAGAATCCTTTCCGTCCTCGCGGGGGTAAAACCACTCGTTATCTGGGCCGCAGGGTGTTCCGACGGTACCCTCCAACTCCCACCAGTTATCCTTTTTAGGAAGGTAGAAGATGTTCTCAGGTTTGATGCCGAGAGACTTCAGCAGTTCCGCAGTCTCCTCGTCACGGGGAGCAGATTCGTCTCCCTCAAATACCGTCGAACAGATCTTATCCTTATCAAACCCAAACACTTTCGTGAGCAGTTCAAATGTCCAGGCCGTCTTTTCCTTTTTGAAATAATCTCCGAGGGACCAGTTTCCCATCATCTCGAAGAAAGTAAAATGCGTCGCATCGCCGACCGTGTCGATATCGACCGTACGTACACATCCCTGTACATTGCAAAGCCTCTTCCTTCCGGAAGGATGCGGCTGCCCCAAAAGGTAAGGCATCAGCGGCTGCATTCCGGCTACATTGAACATAACACCGGTAGTTCCGTCACCGATCAGTGACACCGCTCCGATATTCAAATGCCCTTTTTCCTCATAGAACTTCAGCCATTTACTACGCAGTTCTTTAGAAGTCATGTCTGATTTCCTTTCAAAAAAATAGACCTCATCCCTGATCCGGGACGAAGGTCTTGATAGACAACTCCGCGGTACCACCCGCATTGTGCAGATCACATCTTCTGCACCTCTCCATCGGTTATAACGCACCTCTGCGCCGCTTACGCGGTGGCTCTAGGAAACGGCTCCCGGCATCGGTTCCGAGGAAGATCTCAGCCATGTCTTCCACTCTCTGACGAAATCGTCAAGCCGGTTTGTATTCCTGTCACAGCCCAAAAGAACAGATATATTCTATATGATATTTTCTTCCATTGTCAAACGGAAATCGAGCCTTTTTCACGGCTCAGACTTCACGAAATCCGCGCCCGATTATCTCACTGGAGTTGGTGATAATGATGAAGCAATCCGGATCCACTTTTTTGGCGTATTTTCTCAGTTTCAGCGCATCCGCGCGTCTGCACACTGTCAGGAGCATAGTCTTGGATCCGTGGGTGAAGCCGCCCTCCCCTTCATACATCGTTACGCCGTGATGCAGCCTGCTCATGATATAGTCGGATATAGCCTCCGGTTTGGTGGTCACGATCGTGAAAGCCTTGCAGAGATTCATAGACTCGATGATGTTGTCTATAAGGAAGGTCTTCATAAACAGACCGAGCAGCGAATACAATCCGGCAGAGATTCCGTTGATGAAGAAGTTGGACATCACGATGATCATGTCAGTAACAAGAAGCGCCCTTCCGATATCCATGGTCGAATACTTTTTGAGTATCAGTGCGATGATATCGGTGCCACCGGAGGAAGCGTTACAGTCAAATAGAATACCTGACGCGATCCCTGAGAGGAACATGGCATAGACAAGCTCCATCAAAGGTTCACTGGTAAAGGGTTCCTTCATAGGGACCAGTATTTCCAGAAGCCAGTTCAGAGCAGAAAACTGAAGAGAGCAGAAAATCGTTAGTCCGCTGCACTCCTTCCCCAGTACGATGACACCGATAACCAGAAGCAACACGTTGATGGCTGCCATATATTGTGCCTGAGTAAAAGCAGGAAAAGCTTTGGCGAGAAGTACAGAAAGTCCGCTCACTCCTCCTGTCGCAAATTTATTCGGGGTCTTGAAAAAATAGACGCCAATGGTGAGCAACAGAACTCCGGCTTCTACTTTCAGCCAGTAATTGATCCGGTTCTTTTCCATCATTCCCGACCTCATTCTTACTCAAAATCGTCCCTATTGTCGCACATATGGATGCCGATATCAACATATCAAATTGAAGACTATATGAACGATTTCCTGTATAATGGATTTACCAAGACAAAGGAGGTCACCATGGATTTTTCTAACCAAATCAGATATGTAGGCGTTAATGACCATCAGATCGATCTTTTTGAGGGTCATTACCATGTCCCGAACGGCATGTCTTACAACTCTTATGTTATTCTTGATGAGAAAGTCGCAGTAATGGACACGGTCGACAGAAATTTCTCTCATGAATGGCTGGATAACATAGCAAAGGTACTCGCAGGCAGACATCCGGATTATCTCGTAGTGCAACATATGGAGCCCGACCACTCCGCGAACATCGTCACCTTCCTGCGGGCCTATCCCGACACCACTGTTGTCTCTTCTTCAAAAGCCTTCACCATGATGAACAACTTCTTCGGCAAGGAAGTCACAGATAAAAAGATCGAAGTCGCCGAAGGAAGCGTTCTGAGCCTGGGATCCCATGAACTGCATTTTGTCGGAGCACCTATGGTCCACTGGCCGGAAGTCCTGATGACTTATGAAAGCTCGGAGAAAGTCCTTTTCTCCGCTGACGGATTCGGAAAATTCGGTGCTCTCGATGTGGATGAAGATTGGACAGATGAAGCTAGAAGATACTATATCGGCATCGTAGGCAAATACGGCGCTCAGGTACAAGCCGTTCTTAAAAAAGCGGCTGCATTGGAGATCCGTACGATCTGCCCTCTCCACGGACCTGTTCTGACAGGAGATCTCTCCAGGTACATCTCTTTGTATGACACCTGGTCTTCCTACAGGGTGGAATCCGAAGGGATCCTGCTCGCGTACACCTCCGTGTACGGAAACACCAGGAAAGCGGTTGAACTGCTCGCAGATAAGCTGAGATCGAACGGCTGCCCCAAAGTTGTTGTACGCGACCTTGCCAGAAGTGACATGGCTCAGGTCGTAGCGGAAGCGTTCCAGTATGGAAAGATCGTCCTGGCTACCACAACATACAACGCCGAGATCTTCCCCTATATGAGAGAGTTTATCCAGAGCCTCACCGAACGCAATTTCCAGAACCGTACCGTTGCTCTTATTGAGAACGGCTCATGGGCTCCGATGGCAGCAAAAGTAATGAAAGCGCTTCTCGAGAAGGCAAAGAACATCACCTATGCAGAACACTCGGTGAAGATCATGTCCGGCGTCTCCGATGAAAACAAGGAACAGATCGAGGCTCTCGCGGATGAGCTTTCCCAGGAATATCTTGCCCGCAAGGAAGAGACCGCGAACAAGAACGATCTCTCCGCTCTCTATAATATCGGGTACGGCCTCTATGTCGTTACCTCCAATGACGGTACGAAAGACAACGGTCTGATCGTCAATACCGTCTCTCAGGTCACCAATACACCGAACCGGATCGCCGTCTGCATCAACAAGGCAAACTATTCCCACCATGTCATCAAGCAGACAGGGGTCATGAACGTGAACTGTCTGTCGGTGGATGCTCCTTTTGACGTGTTCAAGCGTTTTGGATTCCAGACAGGACGCGCCATAGACAAATTTGAAGGGATGAACAAACTGTATTCCGATAACGGACTTGTCTTCCTTCCCCAGTACATCAATTCCTTCTTCTCCCTCAAGGTAGAGGACTACGTCGATCTTGATACCCATGGCATGTTCATCTGTTCCGTGACCGAAGCGCGTGTTGTTTCCAACAAGGAGACCATGACCTACACCTACTATCAGAACAATGTAAAACCTAAGCCGGAAGCTGCCGGCAGGAAAGGATTCGTCTGCAAGATCTGCGGATTCGTTTATGAAGGAGATACTCTCCCGGATGATTACATCTGCCCGCTGTGCAAACATCCTGCTTCGGATTTCGAACCGCTTCAATGACAGCATACAAAAAAGCCGCGTTACGCGGCTTTTTCCTTTTATGCAAGATCAATCGTGGTAATCCTTATTCTTATCAAAAGATACGAACGGCAGCGGAGCGAGCTCACTCAGTGTGTGTTCCCAAACGGATCCGTCGGGACTGCAATCATAAACAGGAACATCAAAATTCGCGCAGAACTCTGTCATGACCTGTCTGCAAGCCAGACAGGGAGGTCCCTCTTTGCCAGCGTCTCCGGTGCATACAGCGATCGCCTCAAAGGTCCTGCAGCCCTCAGACACCATCTTGAACAGGGCGACTCTCTCCGCACATACGGTGAGTCCGTAACTTGCGTTCTCAATGTTGCAACCGGTGTAGACTTTTCCGTTGGACCCAAGCACTGCCGCGCCGACCATGTAATTGGAGTATGGACAATACGCCTTTTCCCTAGCTTCCCATCCCAATGCGATCAATTCTTCTTTTGATACCATATGAATTCCTCCTATAAATCTCTTGATTCAATTATACTACACGAATTCTCTGCAAAAAACGCTCCCTGGCGCTCGTAACTTCGCGGATATGCCTTTCCACTGTGGTACAGCATCCACCCACGGCGGAAGCTCCCGCTTCATAATAGGCAGACGCCAGATCACCGAACGGAACCGCGCCTTCCCTCTTGCACCAGCATTTTCGCTTGGGATCATACTCGTCCCCGCTGTTGGGGTATACACCTATCGGCAGATCCGTCGCCTTTTTCAGTTCCCGGATCAGGCTCTCAATATATTCCGGTTTTGAGCAGTTCACACCGATCATTCTGAGGTGAGGATAACCTGAGCTGAGGCTTCTGGCACAAGCCTCAATGCGATCTCCTTCATTGATATGCTCACCATCTTTGCATGAAAAGCTGATCCAATAATCCGCTCCAAGCTCCTCCGCTATCTCAGCGCATATCTTTACTTCGTTCAGTGACGGCATAGTCTCAAACAGCAGAAGATCCGCTCCGGCATTCCAAAGGATCTGTGCCCTCCGATAATGGAAATCCCGCAAGACATCATCACTGACTCCATAGTTTCCCCGGTATTCGGACCCGTCCGCCAGGTAAGCACCGTACGGTCCGCATGCACCCAGGCAAAGAGGATACGACCTGCCCTGCGCCTCGCCTTCCTCGCGCCACCACTCATCTCTTGCCTTCAAAAACAGTTTTACGGAATTTTCAATGATCTGCTCAGCCTGCTCCTGTGAATACCCGCTTTCCATCAGTCCCGGGATCGTCGCCTGATAACTGCAGGTGATTCCGCAGTCAGCACCTGAGCGGAAATAACGCTTATGCACCTCCTCAACCAGTTCGGAATGCTCGGAAAGCGCCAATGCAGTCCACAGTTTGTGGTTCAGATTCAGTCCCAGTTCCTCGAGCAGTGTCGACATGGATCCGTCAATAACGATCCGCGGACTCTTGTTCAGCAAATCCTCTAAATGATGTCTGATCATAAAAACTCCTTATATATTAGTGTAAAGCATATAGACTTAATGGCTCTTACCGCAATACGGGCAGAAACTGAAAGAAGGATCGAGCTGCCTTCCGCAACTGCTGCAATAGGATGCAGCGCTATCCGATCCGCTGTACATATATGACAGGTGCTCCGAAAGGATCGTTGGCGCAGCACCCGCCTCAATCTGCTTCCCGATTTCAGAATCCAGCGCATATACCGCGCCACAACATTTCATTTTTACATAGTATTGTTTTCCGAATTTAAGGATCGGTATAAAAAACAGGATCAACTGGTTATATGTAACAAAAACCTGCATACTGCTGTATCTTCCGCAGGATGGACAGTTTGTTAGTTGTGAATAAGAGAGATCCTTGCTCCCGTCGGTGATTCCGATCATAAAAAACATGATTCAGCCTCTCTGATGTCCTGGCCTGCCAAACCGGAGTAAAAAGCAGCAGTGTTGGCGATATGCGTCAATACTGCTGCTATACCGTTTGCTTCGTCAGGCGTTTCTGCGTATCTTGTTTGTCGTGGTCTTCGGGAAGGGCTCCGTGCGGATGATGACCTTACGGATCTGCTTATAGCTTGGAAGCTCTTTCATGTTCTGCCATATATCCGCCAGGATCTCCACCGCAGTATGCTCATTGTCTTCCTCACTGAGATATACTTCCGCGGCCAGTTCATAGTCCACCCCCTGGTCATTTTTGACTCCCCTGACAACAACTTCCTGGATGTATTCGATTGGTTCGATATAGTTCTCGATCTCCTCGGGATATACATTCTTTCCGTTGTCCAGAACGATGATGTTCTTCTTTCTTCCCGTTATCATGAGATGACCGGTCTCATTGAATCTGCCGTAGTCACCGGTGTAGAACCAGCCGTCTTTGATTGCTTCTGCCGTAGCCTCGGGGTTCTTGAAATATCCCTTCATGACCGTAGGTCCCTTGACGATGATCTCTCCGATTCCCTCCTCGTTCGGATCATCCAGTTTCAGTTCCAGGCAATCCAGCGCAAATCCGACAGTGTCCGGCGTGCAGTCGCCGTCCGGATTTCCTGCAACCAGCGGTGAACATTCCGTGATTCCATAACCAATGCAGAAAACGAGTCCGATACTGGTGAAGAACTCGCCAAGTTCCGGAGGAGCATATGCGCCGCCGCACAGGATCTTCTTCATGTTGCCGCCGAAAACTTCATGGACAGATTTGAAGACGATCCTTCTGATGTCGATACCCAGTTTTCTGAACGATTTGGATGCCTTTACAGCACGTTCAAACTGTTCCGCCTTACCCTGCTGTTTGATGTTCTTTTTAAAGCTGTTCACCATGAACTGGGCAATAGCAGGTACGATAAATGTGTACTCCGGATGGAACAGCTGCATGTCCTTGACGATCTCACGCATATTCTGGTTGATACAAAGCGTCGCATGATTATGCATGGATCCCAGAATATTGACGACAGCTTCATAAGTGTGATGATACGGAAGAACGGAAAGACCGACACTGTACAGATGAGAACAGGTCAGGCCGTAGTGCACGTCCGAGCAGATGTTCCTTTCCGTCAGCATTACGCCCTTTGCGACGCCTGTCGTACCACTGGTATAAACCAGATACTTCAGTTCATCTGGGTCGCTCTTCAGCGAATCGTATTCTTCGCGGGGCAGATTCCTTCCCTCTGAGATCAGTTTGGAGTAAGAGAGGAACTTTCCCTCATCCTCTGTACGCTCAAATCCGATAAAATAATCGATCTGCGGGAGATTCTCCGCATTCTCCTGAACCCATTTTTCAAATTTCCCGCTGTAGAAAAGGACCTTTGCCTCACTCTCGTTCAGAATGTGAAGTTTGTCAGCGGTCGGAAGATCCTTGTCGATCGGGACAAAAACACCCGCGCTCTTTAGAACAGTGATATATACACATATCCACTTGAAACTGTTCTCCCCGCAGCAGGCGATGTGTTCAGCTCCATACCCCATTTTGGTAAGTGCCGCACCAAGAGATTCGTTGATATCGTAGAACTGACGATAGGTCACATGGACAATCTCATCACTTCCGCGAGCCGCCCTGAACTGATAAGCATCCTTATCAGGGCAATCCGCCACAGCACGATCAAGAAGCTCCCTTACACTGTCAAATGCTGTACCTGTATATACCGGTAGTTTAGCCACTTTCGTACACCTCCGCTACACTAAGACACATGCCATTTTATATTGCTACCTTCTATTCTATCCCTTTTTGCACAAATTTCCACGTTTTTTCCATTTGCTGAGACTGAGAGCCTTGCTTAATACAACGATAATACACGCGTGAAACATTTTTGATCTGCATTCTTTGATTTTACATGAATCTGCGATATAGTATTTACAAATGAAATAATCTGCATGGAAGCAAAGGAGATAAACAGCGGTGTCGATCAGTAGAGAAGTAAAAGTCACATGCCCGCATTGCGAGGCGGTTACACCGTTTACGATATGGTTGTCCGTAAACACGGAACAGAATCCCGAACTGAAAGAATCTATCCGTAACCAGTCGCTCTTCCGGTTCGAATGCCCCTACTGCGGAGAAAAGACTTCTGTGGATTACGGCATGCTGTACCATGATCCGGAAAGCAAGCAGATCCTTCATTACGCTATATCCCAGGAAAATGCGGATGAAGTCTACGGAATGCTGACAGACCCTAAAAAGAGCGCCTCTCTTTCCTCTGTTCTTGAAAAAGGTTATCTGATCCGCATCGTCCGCAGCAAGAATCAGCTGCTGGAAAAGCTTGCGATCTTCGACAGCAACTATGATGACCGCATCATTGAGCTTTATAAATACCACCTAGAGAAGGCGTTTCAGGCTGAACATCCTGATAAGAGCAACATAAGCATCCTTTTCTTCAATGGTGAAGAAGATACTCCTATGCTGCAGATCTTCTCTGAAAATGAAACGCAGGGATTTGTTCCTCTGGACAACTCCGCCTACTACGATCTGCTTCAGAGGCACGGAAAAGAAATGAAGGATATGTGCAAGGACGACCCGATCGTCGATCAAAAATGGGTATCTACTTTCCTCAGTCCCGCCTATTTCGGTAAGCCTGAAATACACAATAACACAGAGATTCAGATCAACTGATCAAACCAATTCGCTTTTATATGCAGAAGTACCGGCGCATCCAGCGCCGGTACTTTTTAACTTGTTTTCTGCTGTTTTCTGAAACAAATCAGAATATCATGAGGAACAGCTTCGCCATTGCAAAACCGATCAGACCGCATCCGGGGAAAGTGCAGATCCAGGTAAAGACCATGTCTTGGACCACATTCATCTTTACGGCAGACAATCTTCTCTCTGCTCCCGCTCCCATCACCGCTGATGTCTTGACCTGCGTCGTGCTGACCGGCATTCCGAATACTGTCATGAAAAGCAGGCACAATGCTGCGGCAAGGTCTGAAGCAAAGCCCTGGTACTTCTTCAGGCGAACCATATCCATACCGACGGATTTGATGATCTTCTTGCCTCCGATGGAGGTACCGATCCCCATTGTAAGAGAAATCAGAATGATCATCCAGAAAGGAATGGCAACGGCAGATGTCTGTTCTATGTCATTGCAAAGGAAAATACCCAGCAGCATAACACCCATGAATTTCTGTCCGTCCTGCGCTCCATGCATGAATGCCATCGCAGCGCCAGCACCGATCTGTGCGTACTGGAAGAAATCGTTGGAATTCTTTGCAGGAATATGGGAAAAGATCAATACAATGATCCTGCAGATCAAAAATCCAAATACAAATCCGAGAATCGCTGAGAGGATAAGACCTTCAAGGACTTTTACCCATTCGTTGAGGTTGATTCCCTCGACCCCTCCATTCAGAGCGATCGCAGCTCCGCTCAATCCAGCGACAAGAGCATGGCTCTCACTTGTAGGGATACCGAACACCCAGGCGCCGATAGCCCAGATAACAATGGCAGACATAGCAGCACAAAGGGCGATCAGAGCTTTATGGTTATCTGTTCCAAAATTCGCGATGTTCTTAATCGTGAAAGCAACACTGGAGTTGAACCATGACATAACAAGAACGCCGAAGAAGTTACAGATCGCAGCCATCAGAATTGCAGGACGAACTCCGATGCTTCTTGTTGAAATGCTGGTGGCGATGGCGTTTGGCGCATCGGTCCATCCGTTTACGAATGTAACTCCCAGCGTAAGTATGGATGTAATCAACAGCATCGGATTAGTCAGGATCTGACTCAATATGCTGAAAAACGATAAATCAGGCAAAGCAAAACCTCATTTCAAAATGTATCTAGTATTAAATCTCGCTTTTAAGTATACAGAGCCAAAAGGCAAATAACAATCTTTTCCTTTCAAGCCCGTCACTCTTCATTCTGTTTCATTCAATAATGAGAATCACGAACAAGATGTTGACAGCCAATGCCGGCGCTGATAATATAATTTGCGAATTATTCTCATATTTGGAGGGAAAGAAATGGCTGCTAAGTACGAGACAAGAGCCCGTAAACTGTTGCAGGCATATTTTGCTTCACATCCGGATTCTCCCCTGGCTGTAAGCCGAATCATAGCGGACCTTTCTGCCTACAATGTAAGTCAGGCATCCATCTACCGAAATCTTACCCTCCTTGAAAACGACGGGACTCTGCAAAAAGTCGCCAAAGAAGGCACCCGGGAAAGATACTACCGATACCTCAAAGCTGGAAGGTGTTTAGACCATCTTCACCTCACCTGTTCCAGATGCGGCAGGACTTTTCACATGTCTCCGGACCTGACCTCCGCCCTGATCAGTGAGATCAAGGCAAGAACAGGTTTTTCAGTCGATCAGACCACAGTGCTTCACGGCATCTGTCCTGAATGTTCCAAATCTTCAAATTAGCAAGAATAGGTAACGATATATGAAAAAACTATGCGCACTCATCTCTATCCTGTCCATCGTTCTACTGTTCACCTCCTGCGGAGACAGTCTGAATACCTTACCGAATGCGTCAGACCAGGGCTCTGCTTCTCCGGGACATACAGATGGAGACAAGCTTCAGATCGTCGCAACGATCTTTCCGATCTATGACTGGACCAGAGAGATCGCCGGAGAAAAAGCTGATGTAAATATGCTGTTCTCAAAAGGAGTCGATCTGCACAGCTTCCAGCCTTCCGCAGATGACATTATCACGATATCCGACAGCGACATCTTTATTTATGTAGGCGGAGCATCTGATGAATGGGTAACCGATGCCCTCTCACGTTCAAATAATTCTGATCAGATCGTCATCAACCTCATGGATCTCCTTGATGGTTACGTAAAAGAAGAGGAGATCATCGAAGGCATGCAGAGCGATCATGATCATGGGCATGACGAGCATGAAGAACACGATAAACATGAAGAACACGAAGAGGAGCATGAGTATGACGAGCACGTATGGCTCTCCCTTTCCAACGCGGAAATCGCATGTCAGAAAATCTGCGACGTTCTTTGCGGTGCAGATCCCGATAACGCTTCCTTCTATACTAAGCAAGCTGAATCCTACATCGCGAAGCTCAATGCTCTTGATGAACAATACAGAGAAGCCGTGGAAACTGCCTCACTGAACACCGTTCTATTCGGAGACCGTTTCCCCTTCCGATACCTTACGGATGATTATTCCTTAGATTATTACGCCGCCTTTGTGGGATGCTCCGCTGAATCCGAAGCAAGTTTCGAGACGATCATCTTTTTGGCCAATAAGGTTGATGAACTTGGTCTTCCCGCCATCCTTACAATTGAGACCTCTGCAGGTGAGATCGCAGAAACCATCCGAAAAAACACCGCATCAAAAGATCAGCAGATCCTTGTCATGGACTCCATGCAGTCCTGTACAGATAAGGACCTTGCAGAGGGAAAAACCTATCTGAAAACAATGGAATCCAATCTTGCTGTTCTCAGGCAAGCAATCAATTGATACAAGCGATCAGAGGAAAACAACATGTCAGAAGCAATCAGCAAATTACTATATTATCTGCAATACCCGTTTGTAAGATATGCGATCATCGTGGGGATCCTGATCTCTCTATGCTCCTCACTTCTCGGCGTCACATTGGTGCTGAAACGCTATTCTTTTATCGGTGACGGGTTATCCCACGTCGCCTTTGGGGCAATGGCCATCGCAGCTGTGATGCGACTGACAAACGATATGCCTCTTGTGCTCACAGTAACTGTGTTATCCGCGATCTTTCTCCTCCAGAAAGGACAGAGCGCAAAGATAAACGGTGACGCGTCAATCGGAATGATATCCGTATCTGCGCTTGCAATAGGATATATGCTTATGAACCTGTTTCCGTCTTCCGCCTCCGCAAATATCTCTGCGGATGTCTGCACTACCCTGTTCGGTTCCACCTCTATCCTGACTCTCTCCAGAGAGGATGTCGTGCTGTGTGTTGTCCTTTCCATTGCAGTCCTGATCGTTTTCTTCCTTTTTTACAACAAGATCTTCGCGGTCACATTTGACGAGAACTTTGCAAAGGCTACCGGAGTGAAAACAGGGGCTTATAACCTTATGATCGCCGCTCTTATTGCAGTGATCATCGTTCTGGCAATGAACCTCGTCGGCTCCCTGCTGATCTCCGCCCTTGTAATCTTTCCGGCGATATCCGCCATGCAGCTTCATAAGAGTTTCCTGTCGGTCACGATTGCTTCTGCTCTGATCTCAGTGATTTGCGCTACTGTCGGAATGATCGTTTCCATCCTTTCAGGCACACCCATTGGCTCAACGATCGTAGTGGCTGATCTGATCGCTTTTGTAATATACACCATACTCAGCAGGATGCTAAAATTAAGGCACGCGTAAACGTTCAGGAGCATATGCCATGAAGAAAATCCTATCCCTAGTGTTTATTATTGTGACCTGTATTTCTCTGACCTCCTGCGGTTCTTCGTCAGAAGCCGGGATGCGTCAGGAAAATCTTTCCCCTACTGTAAATGATATCCTTGACGAAAAAACTTCAGAGAGTGATTCAGGTTCTTCTCCTTCAGCCGAACCTGAAAAGGATACCTCCGAAGCAACATCAGGCGGGACCGCATCCGAGACCGGCAAGATCGATATCGATCTCACTGTACTGAATGCTACGATGGTATACTCACAGGTCTATGACATGGTCGTATATCCCGAGAATTATCTCGGCCAGACTGTGAAGATGAACGGTCAATTTGCGATCTACGAAGGTGAAGAGCGAAACTACTACGCATGCCTGATTGCTGACGCAACAGAATGCTGCCAACAGGGTATCGAATTCGTTCTTGTCGGAGATCCTGTCTATCCCGATGAATATCCGGAACTCGGAACCGAGATCACTGTCGCCGGAGTGTTTGACATATATACCGAAATCATGGGCGGTCAGGAAGTTCGATATATTCAGCTCATTGATGCGAAAATGCTCTCCCCTGTCATGTGAACCTTCCCCAAAACACCAAAAAGCGCTGGAAAAGACCAGCGCTTTTTTCGTTATCGTCTCAGGAAAAGAAAGCCTTAACAGCTCTTTCCATATTCTTTTCAGCTACTTCCGTCAACATCGCCGTGTGTAGTTCCATGTCAGAAGGTGTGATTGCCACACATGCGTCAAGGATCGGAAGAAGATCTTCTGCAGCCTTTTTATCCACCGCGCCGCAGAAAGCTACAGTTTTGACCCCGAATTCCTTCGCGATCCTCCCGATACTGAAAGGAACCTTTCCCAGTTTCGTCTGGGAATCAAGACTGCCTTCCCCTGTTATTACGACATCTGCGTTTTTTATCGCTTCATCAAGATCGATTGTTTCACACACGATCCGCAGTCCCGGTCTGAGATCCACATTTTTAAAATAATTGAGGAACGCAAATCCCAGTCCCCCGGAGGCACCTGCTCCGGGTGCGTCCATCACGCTATTCCTTCCGCTGTACACTTCTGAGATTTCGCCGAATCTTCTGAGTGCTGAGTCGAAACAGTCCATATCTTCTGCAGCCACACCTTTCTGTTTTCCGAAGATCCGCACAGCGCCACGCTCACCGCACAGTGGGTTATCCACATCACAGGCGATGTGGAACACGCAGGAATCCAGATCCGGTACAACAAGAGAATCATCCACTGTAACGATATCTTTCATCTCCGTAATACACGGAGAAGCCTCCGTGCCGTCGGCTTTCAGGAACCTGTAACCCATGGCCGCCAGCATCCCGATCCCCGCTTCCGTAGTGGCGCTTCCTCCGATACCGATCATGAACTCCCTGCATCCCTTGCCGATTGCATCGAGGATCATTTCTCCAAGTCCTAAAGTATTGGAAACGGACGGATCTCTCATGTCTTCCGGCACCAAAGTCAAACCGGAGGACGCAGCCATCTCCATGATAGCAAGCCGCCTCTCCGGTATGATTCCGTATCTGGCTTTGATGATCCTCCCGATTGGGTCGTGAACACATACGACGGTATACTCCCCGCCAAGACCATCTGTCAGGACAGAGCAGGTACCCTCCCCGCCGTCAGCAATGGGATATACTTCGACTTCAGCATCACGCACGGAACGAATCCCTCTCGCTGCCGCGTTACCCGCCTGCAGAGAGGTCATACATCCCTTAAAGGAATCGATAGCTATAACCGCTTTCATTCTGTTTCTTCCTTGGAGTCTTCCTTTTTCCCGGATAATGATTCGATCCCGTTCTGCTCGCACCATTCGTCAAAAGTCGGCACCTGCGGATAATCCTTTTTCAGTTTCTTCTTGCATTTCCTAATAGCCGTAGATATAGGATTCAGCGCCCCTGTAAGGTAAAGGATAGCGGAAAATATCACCATGACTGCAGTTACGATCATGGTCATCGTGACCTGACTTTGTCCGTTCATCTGAAACACAAAGAACAGTATCGTCACAACGAGAAGGCTTTCCGGTATGCGGTTTCCTTTCTGCTTTTCTTCTTTAGGAAGGTTGCGCAGGTCCTGGAGTTTGAAGATCTCCGCCATATGTTCGTCGCTGATCTCGTTCTTCGTTTTGTACTGTTCCCAGAGTTTCTTCGTGGCAGAATCAAAGCTTTTAAAAGTGCTTGTTCTGCGATATTCCTTATCCTTCGTATACTCCGCCATTAAACTATTTCCTCATATTGTTTAGTGCTTTCATTCTATCATTCGCTTGCGCGTCTATGCAATGGACTCCCCTTCTCAGGGGAGTCCATGTCAATTGTGCAGAAATCAGCCGAGGTCTTCACCGTTGGATTCCGTGACTCTCTTGTACCAGAAGTAACTGTCTTTCAGACTGCGTTTTCCGGTTCCGTTGAAGTGATTGTCATAATCCACATAGATGAAGCCGTATCTCTTTTCGATCTCGGAAGATGAACAGCTGATGATGTCGATCGGTCCCCACGGATAATATCCGCGCAGGTCTACGCCGTCCTTCACCGCCTCAATGCATTGTTCAATGTGCGCTCTGAGGTAGTCGATGCGGTAATCATCATGAATGGAGCCGTCTTCTTCGACCTTGTCATAGGCTCCGAGGCCGTTCTCTGTAATATAGAGAGGTTTCTGATAACGATCCCAGTACTCGTTCAGCGCGATCCGCAAGCCAAGAGGATCCACGCTCCATCCCCACGCACTTGCGGGGATATCCGGGTTGCTTACCTGTCCGAGTTCGGTGTTCAGGTAAGGATCCTTTCCGGAAAGTCGACTGTAATAGTAGCTCAGGGAAACAAAGTCCACCGTTCCCTCTCTCAGCGCTTCCTCATCACCGGGGTAGAACTCGATGTGAATGTTGTGATCGTCATAAAAACGAAGCGCATATCCGGGATAATACCCTCTGACCATGATATCGCCATAGAGATATTCCATCTGGTTGTGTTTCATGTTCCAGAACACATCCTCCGGCATATGGGTTATCGGGTAGGTCAGGTTGGAGCAGAACATCATTCCGATCTGGTTTTCCGGATCGATCTCATGAGCGATCTTGGTCGCTTTTGCACATGCCACCATCTCATTGTGGACGCCCTGATATTTGGCTTCCAGGAGATTATCTACTTTGTCCGCTGCAATGCCAAGGTGGTTGAAGCTCTCGTGAATGATCAGGTTGATCTGATTCACGATGATCCACTTTTTGACTTTTCCCTTGTACCTTTCAAAACAGACTTTGCAGTATTTGACGAAAAAGTCTACCAGTTCCCTGCTGGCCCATCCGTTGTATTTGAGGGTCAGATTCAGCGGCATCTCATAGTGGCTGAGGGTGATCAGAGGCTCAAGGCCGTTCTCGATCATGCAGTCAAACAGGCGGTCATAATATGCCAGGCCTTCCTCACACGGTTCCTCATCATCACCGTTCGGGAAGATCCTTGCCCAGTTGATGCTCGTTCTCAGTCCGTTCATCCCCGTACCAGCAAGCAGCTTGATATCTTCCGGGAAAGTATGATAAAAATCGATGCCCCTACGTTTCGGATAGAAGGAATCATCCTCTTCCATAGCGCGATGGATATAGTCTGTGTCGACTTCCATGTTATAGCGCTGATCCGGAGGAATGTCATACTGGGTGCGGTTGATATCGGCAAGACACCAGCCCTTCCCTCCTTCTTTCCAGGCGCCTTCCATCTGGTTCGCCGCCAGAGCGCCGCCCCAGATAAAGTCCTTGGGCATACCGTTGTATTTGCTCATTTTTGCCATAGTTTTTCTCCTCTGAGTAAGGTAAAAAGGGCTTCTACATTATTTGGATTCGAGTGCGGCAATACGCTCCTCATATTTCTGAGCGATCTTCAGCATGGCCTTGGTCATGTTGATCTCGACCTGAATGGTCATAAGAGTGTCCTGAGCATGAGCAAAAAGAACGAAATATCCCATTTTCTCATCGCCTCCGCGAATGTCGCCCTGGATCATGTCAGTCTGAATGTTATGGGCTTTGGCCTGAAGCTTATCCGCCTCTTTCAGAAGCGCTTTCGCATCATCAAGCCTGCCCTCAGCAATGGCGTCTACCGCTTCACTTGCTTTGAGACGGGCATCACCGGCAGACATGATAATGTTCATGGACTGCTCCATAACAAAATCCGCTTTTTCTTCTTCGGTCATACCGACCATCGTGATTTCTTCCATATATCACAGTCTCCTTATTGTTTTAATAAAGTGCCGGTGAGGCAATGCAGCCTCACCGGCACAGGCTTTCAGCAATTGCCTGAAAATCGCAATTTATACCGTTCCGATTATGCAGCTGCCTCTTCTTTTACCTTCTCATCGTCATAGGCTTTGAGGAAGGGGTACCAAATCACACCGGAGAGAACGAATGTCGCAATAGCGAACAGAACACCGGTGATGGACCCCTGGGTGGCGATGAAGGTGCTGATCGGATAGGGGCAATACCAAAGTTCGAAGTCGATCTCCGGAATCGGAGCAAAAGGAATGACCTTTGTGAAGATCCAGGTGAGGATGGGGAGAATGATTCCCTGCAGCCACATCGGGAGCATCATTGTGGGATTCCAAGCGATAGCGCCGAAGATGACGGGCTCATTGATGTTGAAGATGCCAGGAACAACGCAAGCGCGGCCAAGGGCCTTCAGCTCGTTGGACTTGCAGGCGAACATCATGAGCAGGCAGAGGGACAGTGTGCATCCGATACCGCCGATCCACAGATATGTGCAGAACATGAAGGTCTCGGTGAATACGCCCAGAGTCTTATAGGTAGCAGTGCCGGCAGCAACAAGTGCGAGGTTCGCTTCTGTAACTGCGAGCTTGACAGGCTCATCAACAGGGGTAAGAACCCAAGTGGAGATACCCATAGAGTAGATGAAGCACTTGAGGAAGCAGAAGATAACAAATCCAACAGGGCTTGTGAGGATCTTCTGCAGCGGGAGGAAGACTGCCTGTACAGCACCGGCAATGTCAACACCGGCGACAAGAACGATCAGCCATCCAGCTGTGATCACGAGAATGATCGGGAGAAGCGCGTCAAACCACTGACGTACAAAGTCCGGAACAACGGAATCCTCTTTGAAGAAAGAGAATTTTGCGAATGCGCCGAAGACTTCGCCAACAATGATTCCTGTGAAGATAGCGATGAACATGCCGTTGGCGCCATAAAGCGTATGGCCCTGGCCCATTTCTTCCGCTGCTTCAGGGTTGACAACGATCATGAACAGCATCAGTCCGGTGAAGCCGGCGATAATGCGCTGTTTACGATAGCGTTTGCGTTCACAATAGTTGAAAGGAATGAGGAAGGAAGCCATAAGGCCGATCTTGCTCATTGTGTAGCCAAAAGGTGTCCAGAAGCTGGGCAGACCCGGTACAAAGTCGTTAAGGACAGCGCCGAGGCAGAAGATGGAGCCCGCAAGAATGAAGGGCAGCAGCTGCATCATGGAGTCCTTGATGACAACGATCCAGGTCAGGTTTGTCACCTTTTGAAGCTTAGGTGCGAATGACTCTTCAAGCCATTTGATGAGTTTTTGCATAAGTTTCTTTTCCTCCTATTATTTATATGAACAGGCCCCTTGCCTGCACATAACACGATTAGAGTTCCCCAAACATCTCCAGGATCTCGTCGAGAGCTTTATCGCCGTTGAGACGGGAGTAAGCTTCCTGAGATACAACACCGATCTTGATCGGATATCCTTCACAGATCTCTTCCATGGAAGGAACGATGGACTTAAGGTGCGGTCCAATGAGGAGGCAGTCGATCTCATCGACATAATCTTCTACGGTAGCCTCACTGCGGGCATTGACCGTAATCGCGATACCGCGGGCAGAAGCCGCCTTACGAATGTTTGCAGCCATAAATCCGGAAGATGCACCGGATCCGCAAACGAGGAGCACATTGTGTTTTGTAGCCATATTATTCTCCTTTTCAAATTCGACTTGTAACAAGACGGTAATAATATAACAAGAGAACATAAAGTGAACAAACACTTTTTTGCACCCGTGATGTGCAATTCTACAGAATGCACAATCGGCCAAAAAACGGGTTTGTGCAACATCACGAATGTATGTTTTTACACGTGCGCGAAGGCATCGAGTTGTTCATTCACAGGGCAGAAATATGCCATAATACTTATGTTATTTATATGATTTATCAGAGGGTATTAATATGGCAGACAGATTGAACAGCATGGTACAGATCCTGATATCACACAATAACAGGCTGAATGCCTCTCAGCTGGCCAAGCAACTCGGCGTATCCGTACGTACAGTGCACAACGACATCAAATCCGTTAACACCCGTTTTCCCGACGCGATCGTAAGTACGCCCAATGGCTACTCGATCGATACGGATATTGCCAGGGCACTTCTGAAGCCCGAACACTCTGATATTCCTTCCAACAATTCCGAAAGATGCAACTACATTCTCAACCGCCTCATTCAAAGCGGCGGCGTTCTGAATCTGTACGAACTCTGTGACGAGATATTTATCAGCCCCACCACCTTCCAGACGCTGGTAGGGCGAATGCGCCGTCTTACCCGGGATCACGATCTGACCCTGACCGTATCTGGAGAAAATGTAGAACTCACCGGTGCTGAGCGGAACAAGCGCCAGCTGATCAGCAGCATGCTGTACTCCGAGTCAGGAACAGCATTCTTCAGCATCGATGCACTGCAGGAAGCCTTTCCTTCCATCAGCATCGAGGAGATCCAGGACGATATCCTTTCCGTTATGACAGAGCAGCATTACTTCATCAACGACTACTCGCTGATGAACCTGCTGCTGCATGTTGCCATCTCGATCAACCGGATCCAGAACGGATATATCAATACCAACCCGGTCACAGACATGGCTCCCCTTTCCTCCCATGAGAGGCTCTTTGCGGAAAAGATCGTGGAAAGGCTGGAGTCCCGCTTCAATGTATCTTTCTCTGAAGCGGAACTGTATGAACTGACCCTCCTCCTGATCTCACGCGCTTCGTCAATGGATTTCAACAGCATTACGAGCGACAATATCGGTACTTACATCGGAAAAGACTGCCTGGATCTTGTTCTCTTGCTGATACGCACGATCAATGAGTATTACGATATCGACCTCCAGGAACAGGAATTTTTCGTGCGGTTCGCGCTTCACATCCACAACATGCTCGTTCGCGCAAACAACGCCAATTTCTGCAAGAATCCCCTTGTTGACGAGATCCGCCAGAATTGTCCCCTCATTTATGACGTATCCGTTCAGTTGTCCGGTATCATACTGGAGCAGACAGGCATCATCCTCAATGAGGACGAGATCGCCTACATTGCCCTTCACCTCGGAGGCGCACTGGAGACTCAAAAGGAGATCGCCCATCTCATTCCCACCGTCCTTTTCTGCCCCAGCTACTACAATCTGAACACAGATCTTGCAGATAAACTGACGAAGAAATTCAATGGTCAGATCAACCTCACCCACATCTTCACCTACGAACACGAGCTTGATTCCCTTTCCTCCGAGCATCTAATCATTTCCACCGTAAGACTTCATCATATAACGGACGCTCCGCTCGTTCTCATCTCCCCTTTCCTTACAAACACGGATACCGTTGCGATCAGCAAAAAAGTCGAGGAGATCAATACTTCGAACAAAAAGGAGATGATCCGGAGCAGCCTCGGCCAGATCATTTCTCCCGATCTGTTCGAGACCGGAAACCGCTATTCGACACGGGACAAACTCCTGCGGGCGATGTGCGCAAAACTGATCAATCTCGGATACACGGATTCCAGTTTCCTCGTTGACGTAATGGAAAGAGAGACGATCTCCCCTACGGCTTTCGGACAGGTTGCCATTCCGCACGCGCTCAAAATGAAAGCAAAGAAAACCGGTATGTCCATCTACATCAGCCGAACACCGATAGAATGGGGAGAATCCTATGTCAATCTTGTGATCCTCTTATGTTTCAGTCCGGATCAGCGCAAGATCTTCTATGATATCTTCGAGCCACTTTCCATGCTGCTCATGGATTCCTCCCATCTGAAGAACCTCCTGGCGCTTACGGAATACGATGATTTTGTTGCATACCTGGCAGATCATATGGAATGATCTTTCCAGAAAGATATACGATTTATCGAAAGGAATAGGAAGCAATGAAAACGATACCAAAAGGTTTTCCCGAGAACTTTCTGTGGGGCGGTGCGGTAGCCGCCTGTCAGATCGAGGGAGCGTACGATGTGGATGGAAGAGGGCTGTCCACGTCTGATATCCATCGGTATGACAAAAATCTGGACCGCGCCCACCTCGGAGAAGAGGGCGGCGGTACGCTGGCCTATATCAAAGCCGCTGCAAAAGATACTGAGGGGTATTACCCCAAACGGTACGGCATCGATTTCTACCACACTTACAAAGAGGACCTTGCGCTTCTCAAAGAGATGGGCTTCAAGTGTTTCCGAACCAGTTTCTCCTGGTCCAGGATATTCCCGAACGGTGATGAGACTGAGCCCAACGAAAAGGGACTGAAGTTCTACGACGCCCTTCTGGATGAGATGATCAAGGACGGCATGGAACCTATCATGACCATCAGCCACTACGACATACCGCTCCACCTTGTGACAGAGTACGGTGGCTTCGCGAACCGCAAGGTCATAGACTTCTTTGTTCGATATGCAGAAGTTCTCTTCAAGCGCTACAAGGATAAAGTAAAATACTGGATCGTGTGCAACCAGGTCAACCTCATTCCAACTGTGCGTTTCGGATGCCTGGGCATCTACGCTGACCAGAGTGATGATATGGACAGTCTGATGTATCAGGCTGTGCACAATCAGTTCGTAGCCTGTGCGAAAGCGCATGAGATCGGAAAAAGGATCAATCCCGATTTTATGATCGGAACGATGCTGGCTGACGGAACGTACTATCCTGCGAGCTGCAAACCCGAGGATATCCGTCATACCATGCGGGTCAACCGCCTGCAGAATTATTTCTTCGCCGATGTCCAGCTCCGCGGCGAATACCCCACCTATATTCTCCGTTATTTTGAGGAGAACAATATCCATGTGACATTCTACCCCGGTGACGAAGAAGTGATCCGCAACAATCCCCAGGACTTCCTGGCGATCTCCTATTACGCCACTTATATCGGGGATGCTAACAAAGATGAATACAAGCCTTTCCAAGGTTCTCAGAATCCTTATCTGGAGCCGACTCCGTGGGACTGGAGAATGGATCCCCTTGGACTTTACAACTGTCTCTGCCAGGACTGGGACCGCTATCAGGTACCCATTCTCATTGCTGAGAACGGGTTCGGTGCACTGGACAAACTGGAAGACGACGGTACGATTCATGATCCTTATCGTGTTGACTACTACCGCAAACATATCGAACAGCTGAAGGAAGCCGTAAAGGACGGTGTTGAAGTCATCGCCTACTGCGCATGGGGTCCCATCGATATCGTTTCCTCTTCCTCCGCTGAGATGAGCAAGAGGTACGGTTTCATCTATGTCGATCAGGATGACCTGGGCAATGGAAGCAAGAAACGTTATAAAAAGGACAGTTTCGAATGGTACAAGAAAGTCATTGCCTCGAACGGAGAGGCCCTTGGTTGATTACATGAAAAACAAAAAAATCTCACTCATTGCAAGCGACCTGGACGGAACTCTCATCCTGCACGAGAATGATTCCATCAACAGTGCGGATACCCTTCCCCCTTCCCTGTTCCCGGTCCTTGACCGCATGCGGTACAAAAACGTTCTCTTCTGTGCCGCTTCCGGGAGGAGCTACTCCTCCATTGAAGAGCACTTCGGGGAATACTCAAGAAAGATCTGCTGCATCTGCGAGAACGGCTCTTATATCTACTCCGATGGTGAGCTGCTCGAAGTAATAAGCATTCCCTACGATATTGCCCGAGAGATATGTGCCAGCGCCCGCACGATCGAAGGTTGTTTTGTCCGCGTGAACACAACGGAACACCGTTATTATCTTGTGGATAAAGAGGAAGAAGCCGACCTTATGCGTTCCTGGGAGTATCCGGACGCGCTCACTGCTTTCTCCTTCGACATTATTTCAGGAGATATCACCCAGATCACCGTCATAAGTCTTGGCCCCATCGATGACGCGGCCGATCTTCTTATTCCTCTGTGGAAGGACAAGATCAAAGTCAATGTAGCCGGAAGTCATTTCCTTGATTTCGCCAGTGCGGGTAAAAGCGGAGGTCTGCAGGTCCTTTGCAAACACCTGGGCATCCCTATGGAGGAAACAGCAGCGATCGGAGACAATTACAATGACGCTGATATGCTGGAATGCGCAGGAGTCCCCTTCATCATGGCCAGCGCTGCGCAGGAACTCCTTGACCGCTTCCCGAATCACACCACAGACGCGCTTGAGACCATTTGCTCCTTTTTGGACTGAAACAAAAAAGAAATCTCTCCGGAAAACTCTTCCGGAGAGATTGTATATTCAACCGATAATTATCAAAGCTGTTTCAGTGTACCGCCGATCTGCATCGCTTCCATGATACGGTAGCGGTCCATCTGGAGATGTCTCTCCATCTTGAGAGCCTCCTCGATGGGTATCTCAACGATACCGCCTTCCTGCGTTCCGATGACACAATTGCCGCGTCCCTCAGCAAGAGATTTGACGGCATAGTATCCCATTCTGGTAGCTGTCTCCCTGTCCCTCGCGGTAGGAACGCCGCCCCTCTGGATATGTCCAAGGACCGTAACGCGGGGATCGATACCGATCTCTTCCTTGATCTTCTTGCCGATCTCAACGGCGCTTCCGGCACCTTCTGCGACAACGATCATGAAATGCGTATTTCCGGCAAGGCGGGATTCACGGATGCATTCGATGACATCTTTATTAAAGTCGATCTCATGCTCCGGAACCAGAACGGCAGTAGCGCCGACGGAAATGCCTACATACAGCGCAAGGAATCCGGCATTTCTTCCCATGACCTCTACGACTGAGCAACGCTCATGGGACTGCATCGTATCTCTCAGACGGTCGATGCATTCGATCGCAGTGTTACATGCTGTATCGAATCCGATCGTGTAGTTAGTGCAGCCGATATCATTGTCAATCGTCGCGGGAATTCCGACAACAGGGATTCCAAGTCTGGAAAGTTCCAGAGCGCCGCGGAACGTTCCGTCTCCTCCGATGGTCACAAGACCCTCAATACCGAGCATCTTGCATGTTGCCACACCTTTGGCACGCCCCGCATCGGTCATGAATTCATTGCTTCGCGCTGTGTAGAGAGCCGTTCCGCCTCTTGAAAGAATATGTGCCACGCTTTCCCTGGTCATCATCGTAAAGTCGCTGTTGATCAGCCCCTGATATCCTCTGCGGATACCTACACATTCAATTCCATATGCATGAGCAGTCCTTACAACAGCCCTTACAGCTGCGTTCATCCCGGGAGCGTCACCTCCGCTCGTAAGAACACCGATTCTCTTGACCGACTGACTCATTAAGTATTCCTCCCATACTTCCTCAAAATAATATATTCACATATAAATCTTATTCTCAACGATAGAAGCGCGCAAGTGTTTTCCATGATAAAGATTTCTGCATCGCGCAAAAAGAAGCACTGACCAGCAGTGCTTCTTTTATGTTAATAAAATGATCAGAACTGGCTGCCTTCTCCGAGAAGATCATCAAGAATGGCCTCTTTGACCTCGCTGACATTCGTCTCGCGCACTTTCTTGCGCACCGGCAATACAGACCGCGGAGAAACGGAGAGCTCATCGATACCGATTGAAAGGAAGGTCTCGGTAAGATCGAGATCGGCGCCAAGCTCACCGCAGATTCCAACCCAGATTCCGTTCTTATGCGCATTGTCGCACACCATCTTCAAAAGACGCAGAACTGCAGGATGGTGAGGATTGAAGAAACGGCCGAGGTCATTGTTCTGACGGTCACATGCAAGCGTGTACTGAGTAAGGTCGTTCGTTCCACAGCTGAAGAAGTCTACTTCCTTAGCCAGACGGTCGCTCATGACTGCGGCAGCAGGTGTTTCCACCATGATACCGATCTGAACATGCTCGTCGCAGGGGATCCCTTCCGCCTTCAGTTCCGCCTTGACAGCGTTGCACATCTTTTTCGCCTCTCTTACTTCCCACACGCTGGTGACCATCGGGAACATGATGCCCAAATGACCGTAAGCGGAAGCACGGAACAGAGCACGGAGCTGTGTGCGGAATATCTCCGGACGGTTGAGGCAGATACGGAGAGCACGGTTACCAAGAGCCGGGTTCTCCTCTTTGGGCAGTTCAAAGTAACCGATCTGCTTGTCCGCACCGATATCAAGGGTCCGGATGATGACTTCCTTGTTGCCCATTTCCGAGAGGACCTGCTTGTATGCCTCAAACTGATAGTCTTCTGTCGGATAGTCGTCACAGTTCAGGTAAAGGAACTCACTTCTGAACAGGCCGACACCGCCCGCATCGTTGGAAAGCACCGCGTGAACATCCTCGGGGCTTCCGATGTTGCAGTAGATCCGCATGGGCTGTCCGTCAAGGGTCACGTTTTCCTTGCCCTTCAGTTCCTCCAGCATCTGCTGATACTCGAGTTGTTTTCTTCTCTTCTCCATGAGGTAGTTCGTGGTATCCTCGTCGGGATCCACAAAAACCTGACCGGTGGAACCGTCGACGATCGCCTGACGGCCTTCATATTCCGCCTTCATCTGGTCAGCGACGCCAACGATGGCCGGAATGCCCATTGTACGTGCCAGAATGGCGGTATGGCTGGAACTGGATCCGCCTTCGGTTACAAAAGCGAGGATCTTGGTCTTGTCCAGCTGGATCGTCTCGCTGGGAGCGAGGTCATCTGCTGCAAGAATGACCGGGACATCCGAGTTGATCCCTCCCTGAACGACACCGTAGAGAATGTTGAGAATCCTGTCGGAGACGTCCTTCACGTCTGCGGCTCTCGCCTGCATATAAGTGTCATCCATGGATGCAAACATATCCGCGAACTGTGCAGCTGTATCAGTAACTGCTGCCTCTGCGTTGTTTGCTTCCTCCATGATCAATGCCTGAATGGCATCTTCATAATCAAGGTCTTCCGCCATCAGCTGGTGAGTCTCAAAGAGCATAGCCGCCTCATCTCCGGCTTCCTCTCTGGCTTTTTCCGCCAATTCGCCGAGCTGTTCTATGCACTTCTGCTGTGCGTCTTTGAATCTCTCCCACTCAGCTGCTGTATCTTCAACGGTATAGCGGCGAAGGGTCGTTTTGGCGCGCTGATAGAAATACAGAGGGCCGGAGGCAACTCCCGTCGATACACCTTTTCCTTGAATCGTAATCATATGACTCTCCTTATATTATGAAAGCATCAAAAACAGACGGCATGAGCCGCCTGTCTTTTGTTGTATTTTAGAGATTCTCTTTGAGGTAAGCCTGAAGATCGGCTGCGACTGCCTCCTCGTCTCCGCCTTCAACCGTGAATTTCACCGTATCACCCTGGCGAACTCCGAGGCCCATAACTGCCATAAGGCGAAGTCCATCGACAGTCTTCTCACCCTTTGTAAGGGAAATCTTGGTTCCTTCGTACTTTTTCAGCTGGCGGACCAGATTGCCTGCGGGGCGGGCATGGATTCCAACAGGATCGGTTACGACAAATTCAAATTCTTTCATAATTAATCTCCTTATAAAATGAACTCATTAATAAAGTACAAAATTACAGTGATAAAATCAACCGATTTTGTTCACTATCTCAATTCTGGCCGTAATAAGCGTTGGCTCCGTGCTTGCGGAAATAGTGCTTATCCTGCAGTTCCTGAGGCGCAGGCTGAACTTCTCTGTTAATCAATTCCGTCCAGAATGCCATCTTCGCGCACTCCTCAAGGACAACGGCGCAGTGAACAGCATCTTCCGGATTCTTTCCCCAGCAGAAAGGCCCGTGGTTCTTGCACAGAGCAGCGGAAACCGCTTCATAATCTTTACCGAGACGAGCGAATTCGTTGACGATGAGATGTCCTGTGTTCTCTTCATAGGCATCCTCGATCTCTTCTGCTGTCAGGCAGCGAAGGCAGGGAACATCTCCATAGAAATAATCCGCATGTGTCGTTCCGTAGCAAGGAATGCTCCTTCCGGACTGTGCCCAGCTGGTTGCATACGGAGAATGGGTATGTACTACACCGCCGATATTCGGGAACGCTTTATAGAGTTCCACATGGGTCGCAGTATCGGAAGAAGGTTTCAGATGACCTTCCACGACTTTTCCGTTAAGGTCTACAACGACCATGTCATCTGCAGTCATGACCTCGTAGTCAACGCCGCTCGGTTTGATGACGAACAGACCGCTCTCGCGATCGATCCCGGAGACATTGCCCCAAGTAAAAGTGACTAAATTGTACTTGGGAAGAAGCATATTCGCTTCATAGACTTCTTTTTTCAATTGCTCAAGCATAATACAGTATCACTCCTTTTTTTATAAACCCATATCACGGGCAACTTTATCGATTTTTTCGCGAAGGAACCTGCTGGAATCACTGATCGTACGGACATAATCCTGTCCTTTCTGATACCAGAACTCACCGGTAAATATCCTTACGCCCATTTTCAGGCTCGCTTCGATGCAGCGTTCATACTCCGTATGTCCGTCTGCCTGGCCGAAATTCATGTCGCGATATAACCCCGGTTTGGTCTCCTTCAGATGCACTGCGAAAATGTGACCGTCACCCAGCATCATATCATCCACGACATCGTGTCCATACAAAACAGCTGCATTCTTCAGGTTTCCGATATCAGGGTAAACGCCCAGCCAGGGAGATCCGACCTCAGTGACATATTTCATGGATTTTCCAACAGTATCCATGAACGGCGTTTCCATGGTCTCAAAAGCGAGTACCACACCGGATTTCGCTGCCATCATAGCGGCTTCACGCAGGTTTTCCCAAAACCACTTACGGGTATCCTCATCGCCCTCTTCGTAATAGACATCGTAACCGGCGAGCTGGATGATGGATATCCCAGCGTTGTCCGCGAATCTGATCGCTTTCTCCATGATATCCATAGAGCGCTTTCTGATCTCAGCGTCATGCGACCCGAACGGGTATTTGCGGTGCCCGGAAAGGCACATCGTAAGGAGAGGAGTTCCCATAGCGCGGGAGATCATGCCCAGTTCCCTCTGGCGCGCCGGATCCCATTCAAGTCTCTCAAGGCGCCAGTCTGTCTCGTCCACACTGATCTCGAGCCGATCAAATCCGTTATCACGCGCGATACGGAACATCTCGGGAAAATCGAAACCCACCGGGATCGCTTTCTCATATAACCCCAAAGAATAATCCATTTTGTTCCCCTTTTCCGAAGTATTAAGCGAACAGCTCGTAGAGAGCGACCTCATCTGTCTCACGGTTGGCAGCGATCAGCATGTCCTTATCCCCGTCCCTGTAATACATACAGTTCGCAGGGCCGGCGCCTGCATCAAGAACATCCATCACATAGCGGCCGTCCTGGAAATAGACCGCATAGAGCTCTCTGTCTTCCTGCCGATTGCCTATAAAGGCGATCTCCTTGCCATCCAGTTTGGTTCCCCACACAGCGTGAAGGAAAGGCATCTTCTTCTCACACTCGAAGACTTTTTCAAACACGCCGCCGTTCTCTTTGTATACCATCATTGTATCACCGTGGAAAGGTGAAAGGACCAGAAGTTCTCTTTCGCCGTCGCCGTCATAGTCCTGATACAGCATGTCACTTGTAGGAACATCGAGAATGCACTGCGCAGTCCACTCCCCTCCCTTTTCTTCCGGAGGCGTGATCTTATAGACACCGTTCTGGGTACCGGCAAGAACGAAGCTGAAATCCTGCTCTTCACATTTGCAGAAGCCGTGGTTCTTATAAAGACCACTGACAAGAGGCGTCAGCACAAGCTGATTCTCCGCGTTATAGCTGCGTATATCTGTCGGAAGTTCGGCGACCCAGATCCTGCCGGGGCAGGTCCAGTCATCCTTAAAGGCATGAGCCGATTTCAGTGTGCATGCAACCAGATACTTGATCCCGGAGCGCTCCATGATTCCAAAGCGGTGCACGAACGGAAGATCGCACAAGACGTTGCACTTCCATTCCCCGTTCTCTCTCGTATAGTAGACGATCTTGGCTTCCGCGGAGTTGTTGGGAGAGAAGAACTTTTGGGTTGCCATAAGGATGGGATCCTCATCTGCGGTCAGCGGATACTGACAGAGCGTCATAACTCCGCCAGGTCCCTCCCACAGGGTATCAACGCGCTCGCCATTCATGTTGTAGATATAGCAAGGATCTGTTTTCTCCGCAGCAGTGATAAGATGGCGCTCACCATCAAAATCAAACTCTGCAACGGCATAGCATTTGTTGAGTTGGTCAATGACCTTTTTCTCAGCCCTCATGTTTATTCCTTTCGTGTAACTGCATCGGCTGTAAAGCCGATGCAGTTCATCTTTGTTCTTCTATAAAAATTACAGGACGCTGCGGTAAGGAGTATTGGGCTCATAATCGAAGCAATCATGGAAGCCCCTGTCATGGTGATAGGCCATGCGGTCTTTGTCATCGGGGTATACATAGTGGCCGCCTACCTCCCAGAAGAAGGGGTGGAACTTGTAATCGAGACGGTCTTTTCTCATCTCCCAGAGGACTTTGATCTCATTTACATCAGCCTGGAAGTTGGTCCATACATCGTGATGAATCGGAATGACGACCTTGCACTGAAGCGCTTCTGCCATACGGAGGACATCAACGGCTTCCATCTTGTCCTGGATACCTACGGGGTTGAGACCGAATGCTGCTGTCGCGACATCGATATCATAATCCTTGCCGTGTTTCGCAAAGTAGATGGAATAATGGGAGTCACCACTGTGATAAATGTTGCCGCCGGGTGTCTTGATGATGTAGTTGACAGCCTTCTCATCCATGTCTGTCGGGCATTTTCCGCGAAGATCCTCACGGTCCGGGCCGGTGGAATCTGTCGTTACGATGCAGGTACGGTCAAAGGAATCAACTGCGACGATCTCAAGGTCCTTGATCTTGATGACATCGCCGGGTTTCACAACGATGCACTGCTCCTTCGGTACGCCCCAGCTCACCCAGTAATCGACACATTTCTGAGCGCCGATGAACGGTACCGGGATCTCGTTTCCGTTTTCATCAGTGGTCGTCATACCGCTGTTGACGACATGAGCTGCAAGCTCCGCGCTCATATGGTCCTGATGATAGTGCGTGGCGAGAACCGCATCCAGATGATTGATCATGAAAGGATCAATGACGAAAGGAACGTTTCTGAGGTTCGGCTGCATCGCGCGGACGCCTGCCATGTTGGCCATCTGGTGACCGACCTTCATCTTTCCGTCACCGTGTGTGCGCTTTCCGTTTCCTGCCCAGAGGTCGACTGTGATATTGGCTCCGCCAGGTGTCTTGAACCACATGCCGACACATCCCAACCACCACATCGCGACGGTACCAGGCTTAACATCCCAGTTCTCGATCTCTTCAGTGAGCCAGGTCCCCCACTCGGGGAATGTGCTCATGACCCATTTTTCTCTAGTCATCTCGCTGATTTTGCTCATCTGTTCCTCCTATAAATAAAATTCATTTTCATTTTATATGATTTGATCGCCCGTCGCTAGTCGGCCGATACGATCATATACCGAACATATAACAACGGGAAATCCTACGATGTAATGATACTTCCCCTCGCAAGAAACGGTCAACACAAAAAGGGCAGTTTTACTATATTTTATTGTCAACAGCTCCATTTTCGTCATATTTAACCAATTATTTCCTCATTGTGTGTGCAATTTGCTAACTAACATATTATCCATGATATGTTTGCGCTGATTGTGCGTTTTTCACAAACTTTCCATGTTTGCCACAAAACAATCATTTTTCGAACATATTTTAATTGATTTTGTGCATACCATAAAGTAACATTACAACGAAAGGAGGATGAAGCTAATGTCTAGTGTATTCAAGGATATAGTAGAGAAAAAACATTATCGTTTCATCGATGGTGAAGGTGTCACATGGCAGGAGGCAGTTCGGCTGAGCGCTGAGCCTCTTGTTGCAGACGGTACAGTCAGCGAGGACTACTACAAACAGATCGTTGCGTGTATCGAGAAGTATGGACCGTATGTAGTATTCGACCACAATGTCGCTATGCCTCATACAACCGAGAACGCGGAAGGCGCTTATAAGACCGGTATCGGTTTCATGGTCTCCGAGAAACTTATCGACTTCGGATATGACGAGGACGGTGAGAAGAAGGAAGCCAATCTGTTCTTTACCCTCTCCGCTGCAAACCCCGATGAGCACACTGACAATATCATGCAGCTGTCTCAGATCTTCGTGAATGACGATCTTCTCGATGCGCTGCAGGCGGCAAGGACCCCTGAGGACATTCTCGCTGCCGAAGAGAAATACCCCTGCGAAGAAGAATAAATCTCAGCAGGAACTATCCATTGAATCATCCGTTCGCGGATCATTCATAAAGAGGAATAAAATAAGGAGAAAAAAGTAATGCAAATTCTTAGCGCGATTTGGAACTTTTTTGCAACCTACATTCTGCAGAAAGCTCCGTACATGGTCGGCTTCCTTACCCTGGTAGGCTATTGCCTGATGGGAAAGAAATGGTACGACACACTTGCCGGTACTCTTAAGGCAATCATTGGAATGCTGATCCTCAACGTCGGTTCCGGCGGACTGACCAGCAACTTCCGTCCGATCCTTGCCGGACTGAAGGACCGCTTCAACCTCACAGCCTGCGTTATCGACCCCTACTATGGACAGAACGCAGTTACAGCAGGTGTTGAGGAGACTTTCGGAAAGGGATTCGCTCAGGTTATGACCCTGCTGCTCATCGCTTTCATCGTCAACATCCTCCTTGTTCGTTTTAACAAGATCACAAAATGCCGCACACTGTTCACGACCGGACACGTACAGGTCCAGCAGGCTGCTACAGCTTATTGGCTCATCCTGTTCGCTCTTCCTTCACTTCGTGAAAACAACGTTGCTCTTCTCATCGTCATGTCCGTCATCCTCGGTGCTTACTGGGCAGTCGGCTCCAACCTCACGGTAAAGCCCATGCAGGAACTCACCGAAGGCGCAGGATTCGCCATTGCTCACCAGCAGATGTTCGGTATCCGTCTCGGATCCTGGCTCGCTGAGAAGCTGTTCGGCGACAAAGACGGCAAGAAGAAGGTCAAGAAGGTCGGCGACCTCGAGATGCCCGGATTCTTCTCCATCTTCAATGAGAACATGGTTTGTACCGCTATCCTGATGACCGTATTCTTCGGAGCCATCATGCTCGTTATCGGCAAACCCTTCTTCGTTGCAAGCGGCGCAACAAAAGAAACTGAAAACTTCGCATTCTACATTTTCAACACTTCCCTGCAGTTCGCAGTTTACCTTGCAATCCTGCAGCTTGGTGTCCGCACATTCGTTTCCGAGCTGACAGCATCCTTCCAGGGTATTGCTGACAAGCTCCTGCCCGCATCTGTTCCTGGCGTTGACTGCGCAGTCTGCTATGGTTTCGGCGATTCCAACGCTGTTACTTTCGGATTCCTCGCAGGTCTTGCAGGCCAGCTCGTTGCTATCATTACACTGATCCTTGTCGGATCCCCCACACTGATCATCTGCGGATTCGTTCCTGTCTTCTTCGACAACGCTACCATCGGCCTTGTTGCGAATGAAAAGGGCGGTCTCAAAGCTTGCTTGGTCATCCCCTTCTTCTCCGGACTGATCCAGGTCTTCGGATCTGCTCTCATCGCCGGCTGGGTCGGACTTGCAAACTACGGCGGATATCTCGGAATGTTCGACTGGGATACAGTATGGCCCCTCTTCACCGTTGCAATGCGCTTCCTTGGCTACTTCGGTGTTGCACTGGTCGTCGTCGTGCTCCTTGCTATTCCTCAGATCGAGTACCGTATGGATCCGGAAGGCTACTTCCTGATCACGGAAGACTACGATGCATATGTTGAGCACAAGGCAAAGAAAAAAGCATAATCGCTTTTCTGTTTGATCTTCAGACAATTCTAAAACGTGGGATGCCGATCCCGAGACCGGCATCCCACATACAGTATCTCATCCATTAGTGTGACGCCTTTCACACTCCTTATCAGACAAAAATCCTTCTTTCTTTTACAAGTTTGTAATAACATTTCGCACGTTGTGTGCCATAATTGAACTGTATATCAGTAATCAGATATTAACTAAAACCTGTTAACAACGGCCAAGGCCGATAAACAATCTATGGAGGCATGATAAATGGCAAAACTTGACAACAAAAAACTGCTTGCATGCTGTGCAAACGGTGCCGGCTCTTCCCTGATGATGGAGAACGCGATCAAAAAGGTCATGAAAAAATACGAGATCAAACCCGCTGAGCTTCGTCATTGCTCCGTTTCCGAAGGCAAGAGCGCTGCCCGCAACTATGACGTTGTTTTCTGCGCCCGCACCTTCTCGAAGAACTTTGATGAACTGGCTGCAGCAGGCAAGGTGATCATTCCTTTGAAGAACGTTATGTCCGACAAAGAGATCGAAGCCGCTCTGAAGGAAGCTGATCTTCTCGACTGATTCCCCATGTTTTTGTGCTTCTTTAGGCATTGAATCGAGTATTCCCGTCACCCGCAGATCTTTCTCGGGTGACGGAGCGAATATTCAAAGACCGGAGCACACCGAGAAGATCTTCTGGGTGCGTTCCGGTTTTTGTATATATAAATAACAGGACGTTTACAACGTATGATTAAAGCAGTTATTTTCGATATAGACAACACATTATATGATTACGACAACGCTCATGCTACCGCAATGAAAGCGCTGTATCAATATACGAACGCCCATTTCGGTTGGAGCGAAGAGGAGACCTCTGCCGCTTTGAAGACGGAATACTCCCAGTTCCAGGATGAGATCGGCAAGAGAGCCGCCATCCACAACCGGCTGATCCGTTTCCAGAGGATCCTCGAGAAGAAAGGGCTTCCTCTCCACCCTCACGCCCTTAACATGTACAACACTTACTGGGATACCCTGATCGCATACGCTACAGTGTTCCCGAATGTAAAAGAAACTCTCGGCGAACTTAGGGATAAAGGCCTGATCCTCGGCGTTGGAACAAATATGACCTCTCATGTTCAATTCCGGAAACTGACCGCTTTTGGTCTTCTGGAATACTTTTCCTTTATCGTATCCAGTGAAGAAGCAGACTATGAAAAGCCGCAGAAAGATATTTTCCTGAAATGTGCCGCCAAGGCGCACTGCGATCCGTCCCAGTGCGTTTATGTGGGCGACAGCCTGATCCATGACATTGTCGGAGCCCAGAATGCCGGAATGCCCGCATTGTGGTTCCGGCCTGTGAAGGTCAACCCCTTCCCTTCCAATTCTCTCCCTGTGGATTACGTGGATCCAGGCACACAAAAAAGCGAGAGCGCCGTATCTTTCCATGATTTCTCGGAACTCCCGCAGCTGATTTCGTCTATAAAATAGAAATAAAGTGATAGAAGATGAAAAAAGATAAGAGAAGTGTTGATGAAAGGCATCAGAAGATCCTGCAGTTTGTTAGAGAGAAAGGTGAAGTCCGTTCCGAAGACATCTCCAAACTGTTTAATATCTCCCTGATGACCGTACGCCGTGACCTTGAGTATCTGTCACAGAAGGGACTGCTCCACCGCACTCACGGAGGCGCAGCCACAGTGGACGAATACTACAATACGCGTAAACTCAGTTCGGAGATCTCTGTCTGCAGGGACCGTATCTCCGAATATGCCGCATCATTCGTGGATGATGGAGACATCCTCTTTATCAACGGCAGCCAGACAGCTCTGAACCTTCTGCGTTATGTAGGAAAGAAGAAAGTGCATGTCGTCACCAATAACGGCTGGTCTGTCGGAGCTGATTATCCGACCGGCGTTTCTGTTCGCCTCACCGGCGGAGATCTCCGCGGCCGTATCCTGATCGGTGAACACACGATGCAGAGCCTTCTTGAAACAAACGCAGATAAAACGTTTATAGGATGTGCTGCGGTATATGAGGATGCTGAATTCGTTTATGATATTCCTACCGAGATCGGCATAAATGAAGTGATGATAACAAAGACCCGCCAACATGTTTACATCGTGGCGGATCATACAAAACTTCATACACGTGCAGAACGCGGGAACTCCTACGGCAGCTGCACATATGACTGCGATTATACCCTTATTACGGATGAACTGGCTGACCCGGTCATCGTAGACCACCTGAGGGAGAGAGGCACGAATATCATCCTGGTCCCCCTTCGCCAGCCCTGATCGTCAGAGGATAAACCGTTCTATTATTTCTGCGACACCACCCTGATTGTTATTCAGTGTCGTGGTATAATCTGCGGATTTTTTCACTTCTTCCGTGGCATTTGCCATAGCACAGCCGATTCCGGCTGCTTTCAGCATATCGATATCATTCGCCGCATCACCAGCGGCGATTGTGTTCTCAACGGAAACTCCCAGTATCTCCGCCATTTTGCGAAGTGCGTTTCCTTTATTCAGACCTTTTCGCACGATCTCCACATATTCATCACACGAGAAAAATGTGTCGATCTCTGCCTCTCCCCAGGTGGCGACCCACTGCCTGAATTCTTCCAGCGGAGCAGGATCATGGAAATCGATGATCAGCATTTTGACGGGTTCTTCTTTTAGAAGATCTATGTGCGGGATCACTTCATATTCCACACGGATCTTGCTGCAATAGATCCGTATCGCCTCATCGTCACACCTCGGCTCTACAAGGACCTTGGTTTTCCCATATGTCTGAATATGGATCCCTCTGCGGTTGGCTTCGTCAAAGGTCTTTCTCACATATTCCAGGGGCAATGTGGAACGAAAGATCTCCTTCTTCCGGGCGGTATCATAAAGGATCCCTCCGTTATAAGCGATCAGATAGCATCCCGGATCGGTCAGCTTCAGTTCCTCGGCAAGGATCACCGCGCTTGAAAGCGGCCTCCCTGTTGCAATCACGGCGCTGTGGCCGGCATCCAGCATTTTCTTCAAAGCAACGCTGTTGGCCTCAGGAACGTTTTTCTGATCATCAAGCAACGTTCCATCCAGATCTAAAAACAACGCCTTTTTGGTGTTTTTTTCCATGTTATCCAAACTCCCCTGTCTTATGCTGTTCTATTGTACAATATTTTGTGTATTCAATCTATGGAGGAATATATGACTGATTTTTCTCAACTTCTGATGTTTATACCCGGAATCGTTATTTTTCTTGTCGCTTCCGGACAGGTGCGGGAGTACCGCCGCACAAGCCGTCCTGACGCAACCCGGACCGGTTCCGTCAAATACAGCAAGCACATTACCAAGAATGATAAATACGGACGCCAGGTCTTCGACTACTTCGACACGACGATCGAGTCTGTAAATCCTTCCACAAAGAAGAAGGAACGCCATGTAGTCAAATCCCCTGTCGAGTACGGTGTCAACCAGCAGGTGTCCCTGTACTTTGACCGGGTCACAGGAGAGCCCACACTGACGAATGGTGTAAACGAATGGCTCTTCCACCCATGGCTCGGAATGGTTGGCGGAGCGCTGCTCATTCTTCTCGCCCTGTTTCAGATGCAGGGAAAACAGATACCTGCCATGGTCTGTCTGGCCCTGATCCTGATCGGCTGCGGAGCAGGAATGATCGGAAACTACGTCAGTCTGAAAAAGAAAAAACTTCAGGCCGTCCCCGCCGAGATCATCGACATATACGAGCGGCAGATTTCCAAACAGGGGAGGTTCTCCGGAGGATCCAAATACACCTATTATCCGGTAGTCAAATATCTGTTCTCCGGAGTCGAGACAATGCGTCGCTGCAATGTAAACTCAAGCAGAAAAGAATCCTTTAAGATCGGGGATATGATAAACCTCTATTATTCCCCTTCCGAGGATGTCATCAGGGAGAAAAAAGAGAATCTGTTCGTTCTTATCTTCGGAGCTGTAGTTCTCACTCTCGGCATCCTCGCAGGTGTCAGCATCCTCTCCGTATTCTACTGATTATCTATTTACATTGAAAAAGGAAGGCATCAGCCTTCCTTTTTTTCCATCTCAGATGCCAGACCGGATTTGCCGTACCCATAATGATCCCGGTATTTCCAGATATAGTACAAAGAAAAAACAATTGTTAAAATTTCCGCTACAGGCAGCGAGATCCAAACCCCTGTCACTCCCATGATACTCGGAAGAACAAGTACCGTAAGGTTACAGAACAAGATATTCTCCAGAAATGAAAGTATCGTCGCTGTCCTGGGTCTGTTCAATGCCATAAACATCACCTGAGTATAGACATTGAAGAACATAAACGGGTAAAGAAGCGGAGCATATGCCAGTCCTTCCCTGATAAGTCCCTTGTAATCCTCCCCCTCTGCCCCTGTAAGGTAAAGCATCATAAAGAGGTCTTTTCCGAAATAATACAGCACCAGAATGATCAGAAGCAGGATCGCGGACAAGAGCAGGATCTGTTTCAGAACCTTCACCAGTTTCTTTCTGTTCTTCTCTCCGAAAGCATAACTGACCAGCGGTGAGGAGGCTCCCATCAAGCCGAAAAAGCCATTTGAGAAGGAGAACTGTATTCCGCTGACGATCGAGTTTGCGGATATCAGCATCTCACCCCCGAGCTTCAGCATGACCTTATTGGATAAAAACGCATTGAGCGCGATAGCCAGCGATGTCGTCATATCCGCGAAGCCGTACCGAATCGTTGTCTCCAGAAGATACAGCACATTCTTTGCCGGTTTCGCGAAATGGATCTCCGCTTTATCCGAACTGTAGAAAACGAGGCCGAAGACGTTTACCGATATCATTGCGATAAGGTTGGCAAGAGCGGAACCCGTGATACCGATCCTCATCCTAGCCATAAACAACCAGTCAAAGAAAAAGTTGCAGCCTGCGCTCATGAGCATGGTGACAGTGGTATACTTCGGTTTCCCTGCTATGACATAGAAACGTGACAAGATATATGAAGCCATATTCAGCGGCACGTACCATCTTGAAACGGAGAAGAAATCCCAGGCATAAGGGAAGAGCGTCTCTGTGACACCCAGAAAATGTATGAGGGAATCCAGGCCGAAAACCATTGCAAGAGTGATCATCAAGCCGATTCCGTACATGCACAGAACGATCGTTGTAAATACACTGTTCGCCTCTTTGTTTCTCCCCTCGCCCATCTTTGTCGCGCAATAGGTGGATATCGAACAGAGCATCATGGCGAAAGCATCGATGAGCATAAAGATCGGAAAGCAAAGGTTGAAAGCCGCCAGAGCGTCCTTTCCTACAAAACGGGAAAGAAACAATCCATCGTCGATATTCTGAAGAAGGGACATGACAAAATTGGTGATGACCGACGAAGAGACAAACTTCATCAGTTCCCAATTGGTATAATCCTTTCCTATCGTATTGACTTTATTTTCAGCTGCCACGAAACGACCTCCTCCAACAGCAGTTTCAATTCCTGTATTACATTACGTATCATGATACGTTATATAATGTTATGTGTCAACAAGCGCATGTTCGGGCAAATCGAAAAGGATCAATTATCTTTTTCAGAGAACTGATCCTTAAAATGATAAGTTTAAACAGCACCGTTTTGGGTCTATGCGTCCTTTGATTTCAGGATGTGCGGTTAAACATGGACATTGCAGATGATCCTGCGCTTCTCGCCAGATCGATGCCGCTCACCTCGTAACGCATACCGAAGGCGTACGCCGCCTCATATGCTCCATCCGCGGTATTCTCGCAGCTTTCCAGAGTTTCCAGCACTTTAGAATAAGCACCGTGCAGCTCATGATCCATAAACCTAACCTGGCCATCTATCGTCGTATAGTCATAGCCGTTTTCATTACACCAACTGATCAGATTCGTATATCGATTTCCGCCCCATTGGCAAAGGCCGTAGTACCCTGCCGGGTTGTAAGCAGTGGGCAAAAAGGTGGATTCTCTCCGCATATGCGCAAGGATACCGAACGCCACTGCTCTGTTTAATCCCATCTCTTCGGTGATGTACCGATAAATGATGCCCATGTTGGAATCGGGATCGGGATAAGCCTTTCCGATCTGCATCTCTTCCACCGGTTCTTCATCCGACTCATACAGTTCTTCTCTTACCGCAGGTTCAAGGTCCAGTCTGGCAGCCTTAAACGCGATATAATACCTGTCATCCTCATCGTCCTGCAGCACTTCTTCTGACGAGGTTACGGGAGAATACTCGTCCGCATATACCGTATGAACAGTCATCCCGCAGCAGACAGAAACCGTCAGGATCAGACACAGCAGAAATGACAGCGATCTATATGTAATACTCTTATAAATACTCAAATGTTATTTCCTTTCAGAACTTGGTTCAAATGCCCGCGAATTATATCACAACTGCATAAAATCATTCAACTTTCTTGTGGTATAAGCTGTTGCTTTTTGTTCAAAAACACAACATATAGAAAAACGCCCTTCATTTCGAAGGGCGTTGTCATGTATTCCGGAATCATTTAACCAGAACGCAATAGTCTGGTCTTCTCGGAGCTGCCACCGGATATTCCCCATCTCCATAGCCCAGGGAAAATGAAGCAACACCTACAAGATCATCAGGAAGTCCCCATTTTCTCAGCAATGCCTTTCCTTCCTCTGTTCCAAAGACTTCCTTGCTCCTGTTGATCCAGCAGGATGCAAGTCCAAGGTCATGAGCTGCGTTAAGCATGTTCATACAAACAGCAGATCCGTCCAGATCCCCGCGGCTGTTATCCGCTTCAGCGAAAACGATCACGATCGTGGGAGCGCCGTAATAGGGATCCCCAGTTCCGTTCATGACTGCAGCGTTCAGCCTGCTAACCTCATCTCGGTCCTCGCGGTTCTGAATCGCTACGATGCGTACCTTCTGTCTCCCCATTGCAGTGGGAGCATATGTGCCGGCTTCCATCACCTTTCCGAGGAGCTCCTCCGGCACCTGATCCGTCTTATATTTTCTGACTGCTCTTCTGGTCTTCATGACCTCCAACGCTTCTGACATATCTCGCACCTCCAATTGTTATTTCTTTCTGTCTCCATTTTAACAAATCCGTCAACAGAAATGAGGAAGCGCATATCATCGCGCTTCCTCATAGCGTTCAAAAGATCAGATGAGGTTGAAGAATTCTTCAACTGCATCCACCTCATCACCGAGGACAACAAGGTGGTGATTGTGGATCGGCTGGTTGGTGAAATAACTGTAGTCATCCATTTTCACCTTGATCTGGCTCCTGCAGAGGCTGGGCTCACGTAGATTCTCGAGTATCTCGCCCTTCTTGACGAAATGTCTGGACAGATCTCCGGAAGCCTTGAAGATTGTCATGTCGCCTTCTTTGAGGGAGCCCGCGATCGCAACGCCGATACCGGATTCATAGTGTGTTGTAAGGTCGAATTCATACGGCATATTGATCGGCATCGTGCAATGCGCGAACACCATTTCCTTGTTGACGGTGTCGATGCGGCTGGGGTTGCAGAGGAACACCGGCTTTCCGGTAAGGTCACCGAGGATCGCCATGGAGATCAATGAAGGAATATCTCCCTCGCATCCTCCGTAAACGCCGTCTGCATTCAGTATTGCGAGCCCAAGACATCCGGTAGTAAACACCGATGTCAGGAGATCAAAGCATCTGACGGTGATTCCATGAAGTCCATACTTATCTACGATTCTCTTCATGCCGCCATAGACATAGAACGCCTTCTCCATCTGTTCCTTGTCATAGCCCTTGGCGAGCAGGTACTCTGTCCATTTATTGGGAACATAGCTGTGTTTTTCATACTCTTCTTGCAGCTCAGAAAGAGGAATGTGGACAAGGCTGATCCCCAGTTTTTCTTTCAGCACAGGCTCGTTCGCCTTACTTGCGATCAGCCAGTCTGAAGGCTCGCCGAGAACACCGAATTTTGCACCACGAAGTTTCTTCAGCGCTTCATTCGCCTGAGCGAGGGCTTTAAGCTTTCTGGCGACTGTCTTTCCGTCACCGTGAAGGATCGCGCCCTTCTTGCCGTGGTCCTGCAGATAAGAAAGAATCTCCATGGATGCGGCGAGAGAATTGCTGTGAAGTGTAGAAAGGATATAGCAAGGTTTATCCGAAATCTGATCATAGATCCTCAGAAAAGCGTTTTCGGATCCACCACTCTGAACAAGTATAAAGCGCAGTTCTTCCTCTTTGAGCTCATCAACGGATTTGACGGGAACGAGATCCCATCCCAGTTCTTCACGTATCTCGTTGAGGAACTCATCCGCAAGAGTATTTCTCTCCTGCCCAGAAATAATGCTGACGATTGGATAATACTTTACTGTCATATTGTAGATCACCCTCCAAATTCATTACGCGGTCGTCATTGATCGTCGTACTATATATCTATTATATCCTTATTGGCAAATGCTTGAAAGCAAATCGGGAAAATCAAACTGCACAAAAGTCCTGTTATTCCTTTTATCATGTTGCTATAATGGAGAAAGCATATTTAAACAATTCAATTAAGGAAGCATTCAAATCCATGGCAACAGAAAAAAGCAAAAAGAAGACCTCATTTATTGACACTGTTATTGCAAATCCTCTGAAATTTCTTGCGATAATCGCCGTTGCTGCACTGCTTGTCGGTGGCATCGCTTATCTCGCTTCCCCCAAAAAAGAGAGGAATCCGTACCGCACTGACTATCCGGAAATTCGCACGACACAGATCGGATCTTATGCTTTCCGTGTCCCGGGTGAGTGGCAGATCGGCGGCAGCTTTTCGTATTACAAAGACTTTTATCTGGACTCTAGCGATCGTGTCAATTACTCCAGGGTCTGCTATGCGATCCTAACGCCCGCTGAAGAAATGACGCTTCAGCAGTATGCCGAGCAGTTCTGGGAAGAGATCCAGGCAGACTGGGAGATCAACGGCGGGAAGGTCAAATATACCCCCACAACTGTATGTGAGACAGACGCGATCCGTTTGGAGTATTCCGGTACTGTTACCGGCAGAAACACCAACGGTGAGATCCTGATCCTTGATGACAAGAAAGACGGCGGTTTCCTGCTCCTCACCTATGAGAGAGTCGGAGCGGCTAAGTCCGCGGAAAAGGATTACAAAAAAGTCGTGGATAGTCTCCACTTCCTTGATGCATCTGAAGAGATCACGCACGATACATGGCTGGATATGAATCCGGATACCCTCCTCGACTACACCTTCAATTACACCATGGTTGAATATCCCGGGTATGCGGTCTCCGGTGTTTCCGACGCGATCAACGTGTATTCCTACGATCTGTCTGATGAGATCATTTTCTACTTCACCGAGTCCATAACAGAGCCCCATACCGTTGATTCCTTCTGGACTTATGACAACCTGCTCATATACCGTTATGTGGGCGATCCCGAAACAGGAGCTATCGCTTACACCTACGATTCTACCTACCCGGATCTCCGCCCCACGAACCGTGACTGGTTCATAAAAGACAGAGTACACTGGGCAAAAGGAAAGCAGCTTTACGACACGACCTATGAGGCTGATCCTAAGGAGATGATCAATAAGTTCCTGGATGAATTTGCAGGTTGATCCATCACACAGTTTCACAGCCGTCTGTTCTGTTCAGACGGCTGTTTTATTTGTTTTCAGCATAATGCTTTGATAATATTATGAAGAAAGAAACAATACGGAGGCAATCATGATCAGACACATCGTACTTTTTAAGATCAAAGATGAATTCAAGGATGAGATCCCCCAGCTGGTGAAGAACTTCTACGGCATGAAAGGAAAGATCGAAGGCCTGCTGGACCTTGAGGCCGGCGGAGACATCCTGCACAGCGAACGCTCCTATGACCTCGCACTCATCACCCTCTTCAAGGATAGGGAGTCATTCGACGCATATCAGACCCACCCCGTCCACATGCCGGTTAAAAAACGGATGCATGAGGTTCGTTCCGCTTCCGTCGCATGCGACTTTGAAGTCTGAGAAACCACAGAAAAATCCCCGATGGGCATTAGCTCATCGGGGATCATTTATGCATTCAGAAACGAATTATCTCTGTGCCTCTTCGACAGCAACAGCGACAGCGACAGTAGCGCCAACCATCGGGTTGTTGCCCATTCCGAGGAATCCCATCATTTCGACGTGTGCCGGAACGGAAGAAGAACCTGCGAACTGAGCGTCGGAGTGCATACGGCCCATGGTATCGGTCATGCCGTAGGAAGCAGGACCAGCTGCCATGTTATCCGGGTGGAGGGTACGTCCCGTACCGCCGCCGGAAGCAACGGAGAAGTACTTCTTGCCGGCTTCCCAGCGCTCTTTCTTATATGTTCCTGCAACCGGGTGCTGGAAACGTGTGGGGTTGGTGGAGTTTCCGGTGATGGAAACATCCGCGTTCTCATGCCACATAATGGCAACGCCTTCACGGACATCGTCTGCGCCATAGCAGCGAACCTTTGCGCGGTCGCCGGTGGAATAAGCGGTCTCATTGACAATGGTCAATGCGTGATCTTCTTTGACATCAGCAGACAGATAATCATACTTTGTCTGAACATAGGTGAATCCGTTGATGCGGCTGATGATCATTGCAGCGTCTTTTCCAAGACCGTTGAGGATAACACGCAGGGGTTTCGTACGAACCTTGTTTGCGTTCAGAGCGATTTTGATCGCGCCTTCCGCTGCTGCGAAGGACTCGTGACCTGCCAGGAATGCGAAGCATTCGGTCTCCTCGTCAAGAAGTCTTGCGCCGAGGTTGCCGTGTCCGATACCGACCTGTCTCTGGTCAGCAACAGAACCGGGAATGCAGAAAGCCTGAAGACCTACACCGATGAAGCGTGCCGCTTCAGCAGCAGTCTTGACGCCTTCCTTCATAGCGATAGCGGCGCCGAGTTCATATGCCCACTTTGCGTTCTCGAAGCAGATGGGCTGTGTGCTCTCAACGATTGAATATGCGTCTACTCCCTTGGAGTTGTTAAAAGCTTTTACTTCATCAAAATCTTTGAATCCATATTTGTCCAGAACAGGCTGGATCTGGGGCATACGTCCCTCATAGTTTTCAAATAAAGCCATTCTCTAACGCACCTCCTATTACTCTTTGCGCGGGTCAATCCACTTGACCGCGCCGTCTTCTGCCTTGAAGCGGCCATAGGTGCCGAGATTTGCTTCATAGGCCTCGTTGGGGGATTTGCCATTTTTGATGGCGTCCATCATTTTGCCCAAGGACAGGAACTGATAACCGCAAACCTGATCATCCTTGTCAAGAGCGATCTTAGTGACATAACCCTCGGTCATCTCAAGGAAGCGGACTCCCTTGGATTTTGTGCCGTACATGGTTCCTACCATGGAACGGAGGCCTTTGCCAAGGTCCTCAAGTCCTGCGCCGATACGGAGACCGTCATCGGAGAAAGCGGACTGAGTACGACCATAAACGATCTGAAGGAACAGTTCGCGCATAGCGGTGTTGATCGCGTCGCAAACAAGGTCTGTATTCAGAGCTTCCAGGATCGTTTTGCCGGGGAGAATCTCTGCTGCCATAGCAGCGGAATGGGTCATTCCGGAGCAACCGATGGTCTCAACAAGAGCCTCTTCGATCACGCCGTTCTTGACGTTCAGGCTGAGCTTGCAAGCGCCTTGCTGCGGAGCACACCAACCTACACCATGGGTGTAACCGGAAATGTCCGAAATCTCTTTTGCCTGAACCCATTTGCCCTCTTCAGGGATGGGAGCCGGGCCATGGTTGGGGCCTTTAGCCACGCAAACCATATCCTCAACTTCGCGGGTATATTGCATAGTGCCTACCTCCTTATAGCTTTAAAGCTAAATATAAAAAAGAAGATTTTGATGATATCGACGTTTGCTTCCGCTCCCGCCGCACAGGCCAAAAAGGCCGTCTTCATCCAAATAATTCTAGCATGTATACTATGCCATTTCAATGAAAAAGCGCCTTGTTTTTCGCTTTTGGTAACTCCTCTTCCGGTATTTACTGAAAGAAAAAAGTCTGTCCGCCTCAAGGGCGTAACAGACTTTGTTTCCTGCATTTTTCAGTAATCCAGTTCCGATTTCAGAATATAACCGTATCCTTCCGGAAGTTCCAACGAGAGCAGTTCCTCAACGGTTGCCGTAATGCGGATCACAGTCACCCCATCTGATGAGAGTGCCGTTTCCGGAGAATATCCGCTTTTCTGAAGCTCCTCCCTCACCTTCTCCACCTGTTGCGCGTCGGTGACGGGATCATGATCACGGAATATAAGGATAGACACCGGCATCGTCTCACAGTTTACGGATTCCTTCTGTGCCTCTGTTCCGTAAAGAACACCGTTGAGATATGCCGCATACAGCACTTCCCCGTTTTCCGGTGTCTTCATGCTGCTGTATACTGCCCCTGCCGGCTCCAATTCCATATCTCCCGGGTCCGTACCATCGTCGTATCCCTCAGCACCAGAGGTCACAGCCGAGTTGTTAACGCTGTTACCGTCAGCTGTTTGATCCTGCTTATAAGCCTCATTTGACTGACCACTGGTCTTCATTTCATCCAACAAGTTCTCCTCCGTATCAGGATATGCGGAGGCTTCTGCCTCGAAGACCACCTCGGACTCTTCTTCAGTCACGGCATCATATTCCTCAGCTGCAGGCGCCGTTGCCTGAAACGGAGCAGTGTCCATCTCTTTGTCGAAGAAGAACCATCCTTTTCCCGACATTGAGAATATCGTCACCGCAAGGACAACTCCAAGAGCAGTGCCTCCCATTGTCCTTACCGTTCTTTTGATCTTTTTATCTCTCTCCCGGATGGCGTTGCCGCGTTCGAATACGCTCTCCGCCACCTCATAGTATGATTTCATTCTCTTGTTCCTCCGTCTCCCAGTATCTCACGAAGGTTTTGCTTTCCCCTGTACAGAAGATTCTCTACCTGTCTCCTGGTCTTTCTCAGGATACGTCCGATCTCTTCATTGGAAAGATTCTCGAAATATTTCAGATACAGCACCTGTCGGTACAGGTCATTCATCCCGTCCATCGCATGCAGAAGTTCTATGCTTTCCTCTTTTTTCAGGTATGACTGCTCCAGAGATCTCGTATCGCTCAGCACACCGTCCATCTCATCATATGAGCTGTCCCTGTGCCTTGCGTTCTTTCTCAGATGATCGATAGCGATATTCCGCCCGATCGTGTAAAGCCAGGTCTTAAAAGAGCAATTCTGAGTGAACTTCGGTCTTTTGGCGTAGATCTTTACGAAAGTATCTTCCATCAGATCCTCTGCTGTATGTATGTTGCGGACGTAACCGTTCAGATACATCATCAGTCCGTCCTTGTATTCTCTGATAATCTCAACAAAGCCTTCGTTGTCACCATCCAGAAAACGGCGGTAGCTACTTGCACCGTTATCCATAGGTCATTGATCTCCTCCTCTTATCTGCATTATAAACGTTACAGAACAAAAAAACTCTCATTTAAGAAAAAGATGATCGCATCGATTTCCAAGGCCAGGGCTCTCAGCAATGGCATATAAAAAATAACCGCCTTTTGCGGGCGGTTAAACATCTCAGCATGAGATACGGCAATATTACCGGTCTTTCAGCTGTGCGATAAGGACACCGGCGAAGATAAGAACGCATCCCGCCACTTCTCTCATCGTCAGTGTCTCATGCAAAATAAGGATGCCGAACAGAACACCGAACACCGATTCCAGACTCATCACCAGAGGAGCTACTGAAGGCTCGGATTCCCTCTGTCCGATTACCGCGCAGGTATCCGCGATGCTTCCTGCCACGATCCCGGTAAAGAGGATCGGGAGGAACGCCGCCTTCAGAGCGTTGAGGTCAGGCACCTGGCCTCCGGTCAGCATGAGAACAAAAGAAGTCACACAGACAGTAAGCTCTGCGAAGAAGGAATGTATGATCGGATATCCGTTATCCCCCACCTTCTCGAATATATGGATCTGGACAGAGAACAACAGAGCACAGAGAAGGACATAGATATCCCCCTGTCCAAGGGTGAAACTCTCGGTGACGCACAGGACATAAGAACCCAAAAGCGCAATGGCAACTGCAGCCCACACTTTGTTTCGGACTTTTTTTCTCAGGAAAAGGCCTATGATCGGGGTAATGATTATGTAAAGCGAGGAGAGAAATGCCCCTTTGCCTGCACCAGTATCACCAAGTCCCATTTGCTGGAGGATCATAGCCGCCGCCATAGGCAGACCGGTAATAAAACCGGTAAACGCGCACCTTCTCCAGATAGAAGGACCCTCGCCGGTGAGAGGAACATTTCTCAGTGCAGTAGGAAGCAGAACAGCGGTAGCAACGATGTATCTCGTGCAGACCATAGCGAGCGGTCCGAGATGTCTTAGACCGAAACTCTGAGAAACGTAGCCTGCGCCCCAGCAAACCGCGGCGATCAGGAGAAAAATCAATCCCTTCCTGTTTTTCATAGTTTTCACTCCTTACTGCTCTGAAGCTGTGAATATACAACACCCACTAAGATCAATACGCATCCCACCATCTCTTTTACAGACAAGGACTCGTGCAAAAAGAGGATCCCGAATAAAACACCGAAAACGGACTCCAGACTCATCAGAAGAGCACATACTGTGGGCTCGACTTCCTTTTGTCCGATCACCTGAAACGTGTCCGCAAGCATTCCTCCGAAGATTCCCGCGTAAAGGATGGGCAAAATGCAGGAGGCGATGCTGCTGAATGCGGGCGTTTCCCGATTCATAAGCATGATGGCCATCGCAATCAGGGTGACGACCCCCTCCGTGACAAAGGACTGGATCATCGAATCCACACCGGTGCGGAATCTGTCCAGGATCAGCAGCTGCACCGCAATACAGACCGCTGCCAGAAGAACGATCAGATCGCTCTTGCCGATGGAAAACTCTTCTGTGACACAAAGAAGATACGATCCAAAGAGAGCCAGCACGATCGCCGCCCAGACCTTGATCCCCACTCTCTTGCCTACCAGAAGTCCAAGCAGCGGAGTGAATACCATGTACAGCGATGTCAGAAAAGCAGCTTTCCCCGCTGTCGTTCCCGTAAGTCCCAATTGCTGGAAGATCATGCCGAAGCCCAGAGGAATTCCGCTGAGGACACCGGAAAGGAGAGACCTTCTGATCAGCTCACGGTCATCCCCCTTGTTTCTGAAACTTCTCGCAGCAAACGGGATAAGGATCACCGTTGCGAGAAGGTATCTGCAAAAGACAAAGGCATTCGGGCCCAAATGATCCATTGCCAGGGTCTGCGCCACATAGGATCCTCCCCAAAGCAGCGCTGCCGTGAGTAACAGCCAACTTCCTCTTTTCATCTGAACCTACCTTGAATAATTTTCAGTGTTATTATCCAGTGTTATTATAACGTATTAATATGTGGCAGGCAAAACAGATTTCGTCCTACGTCTAAAAAACCATGTACTTTACCTTTTGCTGTCTGTTATACTCCTAATGCATTACATATCATGATCTCCGGAGATGAACGAAACGTTGGATACATCGAATACATTTGATTACAAGAAGACCAAGGTACTGGCTGCGGATATAGACGGAACTCTCGTTGAAAAAGGCGGCGAACTGCGTCCTCTGACAAGAGGATCCCTGGAAGCTTTTCACAGACAGGGAACCCTTTTCGGCGTGGCAACGGGAAGACCGCTGGATTCCCGCGTGACGAAATGGGCTGAAAACATGGGTCTTTCCTTCCAGTTGGATTTCGCCATCGGTATGAACGGCGGCGAACTGTGGACAAAAGAGACCGATCTTGTGCGGCGCTTTCACCTTCTGCCTCCTGAAACGGTGAAGGACATCATCACGTTCATGGCACCGCTCGACGTCAACATCGTCGTATATGGGGCCGGATATGACCTGATGCTGGCAAGACGAATGGATGAGATCCTGCATCGCTCCATCGTTCGCAATCACGCCAACGCCAGGATCGTACCTGTTGAAGAGATGTATCACACCTCAACCGGAAAAGTGGAGATCCGTTTTGAGCCGGAACTGGAGGCCGCTGTTCTGAAAGCAGCTGCCGAGCATCCGGACCCGAGATGGACTGTGGCCATGACTTCCGAAGGTGTATTTGAGTTTTTCGATCCCGCTGTGAGCAAAGGCTCCACCCTCGCGCTGTACTGCCGTGAAAACGATATCCCGGCAAAGTCCGTTCTCGCGTGCGGGGATATGGAGAATGATATCTCCCTTATGAAAGCAGCCGGATACAGCATTTGCCTCGCCAACGGTTCTGACAGCGCCAAGGAAGCAGCAGATGTGATCACGCCCCTTCCTGTATGGGAAGATGGCCTGGGACTTTACTTCAAGGAGCAGGGACTGTTCTGAGCAGAAGTGAACTACTCATGACTGGAAGTCACGAGCTTCCTGTATCTCAGGCAAAAATCGTGTCGATAATAGGGAAAAACCAGAGTATCGATATAGGATTCGACCTCCACAGGACTCTGAGCTCTCTGTTCCGGAGAGACTTTGTAGAACCTCATTGCTTCATCCAGGATGGACTGTGCTGCCTTCACATCCCTTGATGGATGGTGATATCCGCAATGCTTGCAGTGATACTCACGCTCCTTCAGAGGATGTTTTGTCAGCTTACCGCATACAGGACATATCTGAGTGGAGGGAAAGCTCCGATCGACCACACGGACGCTTGAGCTCTTCCTGAGCTTCGCTTTAGCAGCGCCCATTGCCGAATGCTGGACCTCTCCTCCGAACAGTCCCGCGTGCCAGTTATGGATCATCTCATCCTGGATCGCGACGATTTCATAGTTGGATAGAATATCATGAACTGCCTTGTTGGCAGCATCATTTCGTTTGTTCTTGTCGTGTTCGTATGCCTTGCGCAGTT
>Ga0256404_1000730_pt1 | contig 84263 bp, 78 predicted proteins | sample RumenRJG_01DNA_FD_185990 | JGI IMG/M metagenome (GOLD analysis project Ga0256404, IMG submission 185990) | Bovine rumen microbial communities from Lethbridge, Alberta, Canada - RJG_01 | ecosystem: Host-associated > Mammals > Digestive system > Stomach > Rumen | place: Canada: Alberta | collected...
TAATGATATTTGGACAAAGAAAAGAAAATTCAAAATATTTCTTAACCGATTGATATTCAGTTACTTATTTGGCCTTTTCTTTCTTATTGTTTCCGTCTGAAAAACCCGTATAAATCTCTGCAAGACGAACTTCGACATGGAGCGAATCAAGCAGGAAGAGTCGTTCTACGTCGAACTACCGAAGATTTATTCATTTACATCTGAAAAAGAAAAAGAAATCATGCTGAACCGCAATTTTAAACGTGTCAATGAAGAAATAGACCAAATGATATCGGAGCTTCTTGGGAAAAGTAGCAAGACCGAATAGAAAAACTGAAAGTATATCAAGATGTAAAAAAGCGATTCAGGAGATATAAAAGTTTAATAAGATGTAATTCAGTTAATAGCGTTTCATATGATTAAAAAGAGGAAAAGGATGCTTTTGACGTGTGATAAATTACCATTTAAGAAAAGGAAAGGTGGATCATCTCCACCTTTCTATTTTCTCTTTAAACTTGATAAAATTCTCTTTCTTTATATCATTTTCTATGAAATAGTCTATATCTCCAGTAACTAATTCATACCAACTTTTGTTGCTAGAAAATGGTATGATTTTGCCTTTAGGAATATTTTTAACGAGTTTATATGCCTTATTTATTTCTCCTTTGCAAACTAATGCATTGCAATAATTTCCAATGTTAAATGGCTTGGTTTTTTCTGTTGTCGGCATGTTCTCGTAGATAATCTCCACATATTCTGCTCCACCTTCAGTTAATAATTCCCACATCAAATTTGTTCCAAACATTGCTTTAGGTTTGAAACAATCATAAAAGCTTGCGCCTTGAATGCTGTGAGATTTAAAAGTACGCAGTTCGCACCTTTTTAAGCAAAAAGCAGAAAAATAAGAAATAGATGAATATCCAATAACATTTTTATACATCCAAGGAAAACACTGAGATATCAAATCTAAATCAGAGATTTTATTTCTGTTCTCAGGGTCGTTGTAAGCTTGCATCCAGGGCGTTAGATATAGGAGAGTTCTTGTAGATTCAAAACCGTCATTATTGCAGTATTTTATGTGAACGGGGTGGCAATGAATCATATTGTCATATATGAATTTATCAAAATTATCTCCTATATAAATTCTACTTATTTCTTCCTTATTGCAAAAGCTATCAATTTGAGACAGAGGAAGAAAATACTTTTTCATTTCGACAGAATCAACAAACTCGATTCCATATTCATTATCTTTCCACTTGAATTCTGGGGGAAAAACCTTCATGATGACAAATTCATATCCATCATCATTCCGTTTGACTATGGTATAATTCCCATGACCGAAACTTTTTTTCAACTTTTTTTCTAAACTTTTATCGTAAGTAAGAATATCTAAGTCTGGCTTTATGAAATCAAATTGCTCAGGAATAACATAATCTTCATAAATTTGCAGACTTTCAGGTTCGTTCAAAACTTTTTCTATTTTAAGGTAATTCTCTCTGACACAAGCTTTCTCCATTTCAATGGCTTCTTCATATGACCATCTATTAGTGTTATTCAATTTCAATTCAGTTGAGAACCGTTTATCATCAGTATAATACGATAATATAGCTAGAAGTACATCTCTTACATATTCAATATCATTTACAATTTGCTCCTCACTGAATCGAATAACAAACCATCCATTTTCTTGCAAATATTTATTCCGCAGTTCATCTGAACATCCTATATAATGGATAGGTTTTCTCGAAATGATATCATATGGTTCATCTATCTCTATATCAAAATAAATGTTCTTTTCTCGCCATATTAAAGCAATATCAGGTTTATATCCATAGTTCCTATTTTTAATAGGTATCGATAGATTTTGCAGTATATCTATTTCGGGATATTTCTCAAAATAATTGTTTAGTGTGTGAAAAAGAATGGGTTCAGTAACACCGCCAGTTGTGCCGCTAAAAATGTTATAACCTAAAATATCCGTTCCATTTTGAGGAATAAAAAAAGAGTGATAAAAGTTGGGAATTGAATATGTTAAATGGTTTTCTCCACAAGTAACTTTCCCAACCGTTCTAAATATAACTGACTCGTTTCTTTTTACTGAGAAGCGCTTACCCAAATTCGGCTTGTTCGGAAGAATGACATTCCCTTCATTAGCGGGAAATTTCCATTGTTTTTTAGAAGACTGACGCTTCTCAATAGTTGAATTTGTCCTGTTGCTGTTATTTAGAATGCTTCTTTCTTTTATGATATATGGTTGTGGCGAATGATGGATTTCAACTCCAAAGTCACACACTTCTTTTTGAATGAGCTTTGAAGAAGCACGAAATGAAATGACGTTTCTTGGAGGCAATAGGCATACTTCTTTTTTTGCTATATTATAATACCAACGCTCTTTTTGTTTCTTCACAAAAAGTCTTCCAACCCCCTTTATGTAGACATTATCTTCTTCAACGAGGCTTTCTTTTACTATATCTACAAAAACATTTAAAAAGGTTCGAGATTTTTCTATGCTCAAACCTGCATTTTTGCTGATTTGTTTTATTAAGTCAGTTTTCCTCATGATAGCATAAATTATTATTTGTTATACAAAGGTACATAATTCTTTCTGTTTTTATAATTACTTAAAGATTGTTTAACTTCATGCGACACTTTTTTTTATTAATTATGATATTATAAATAAGGATATTAATGGACATTTCCGTGTTCAATTAGTAATACAAAATAATAAAGCTGCAATTGCGTAAATTGATAGGACATATAATATCTGTTTCTGTTTCAAGTTTCTCTTTGTGTGTATAAGATTTATTACAATCATAAGTAATTTGATATACTATTTAATAAAAATGTGATATAATAGTGCAGAATTTGAGAATAAAATTGTATTTTTGCATCAAATATTATATACGAAAAGATGGACGAGCGTTTTAAGACTGTTGATATGAAGGAACTAGGCAAGCGATTCAAACAGATTCGCCAACACCTGGGACTAACGCAAACGGAAGTGGCAAATCAACTTGGCACTTCCCAGTTAATGATATATCGCACGGAGAAAGGTGAAAGCATCCTTTCACCTCTTCTACTGTCGACAATCCTTTTCTATTCCAAGTCCGTATCCCTGGAAGCTTTGTTTTCCAAAAAATTCGACATTGAGGATGAAAGGGTCTTTGACAAGAACTATGCCCTGAACAGTATCGTGAAAGCGAAACTTAACGTTCTCAAGGACGACATTCTCACAAAACTACATGGTGTAGAAGACGATTTCAAGAAAGACTTAGACTCTGCGATAGAACTATTGTAACTAATTATTTATGGCAACAATAAACGTGTATCAACAATTCTTTAAAGGGGGATGTACCTTTAACGGAACAGAACGCCATGGTGTGTCGGTTCTTCTAATTTCCGATTCTGATAAGGGAACCATCAAATATGAGGTAGCCGTAAGTTTCTTCCCACATCATACGGATGATGACTATGCCGTCTCATATGATGCCTATCTGAGCAAGACTGTATATGAAGGTTCTGGAAGAAGATCACGGAAGAGGGAGAAGGAGTTGCTGGACGCTCTTCGTCCTGTTGCTGATCAGCTGGCAGCAGAGATCGGTGGGGTCATCGACTGGGAGCATCCCCTGACTTCAGCGAGAACAGATTAGATATAAATTATAAAACATATTAATTCACACTTAAATATCAGACGCTATCAGCTGTCAGGGTCCGAGTGCCGAAATCTGGAAAATTTCTACTATCGAAAGGACTGTCCTGTTCCTGATGTTCTGATACAATGGGTAATGATGAAGTCAATCCTACCAATTGCCAGTCTTGACTTGGCTATCAAAGTTAGAGACCTTGGATTCCGGGAACCTGTGTTTGCTAAATACAGGGATGGTGTCCTTGATGAAGGAGGCTCAGCTTTTGAGGACTATAACGGTCTGAAGGAAAGTGATGCCGTCTCGGCACCTTCCTTGCAGGAAATTCAGGTGTGGCTAGGCAGACGGAAGAGGATCGATGTCTTGGTTTATAGGGATGTGTTCTTTGATCAGGTAGGTGGGTATTATGCCGTTGTCATCAGAAGGAAGGATGGACTGATTCGTGAATCGAAAAGGGTGGTTTCCTCAAATCTTGCACTCGAAGCCGGTATCAAGACGGCTGTGAGCTTGTTATGCAAGAAAAGGAAACGCAAATGAGAAAGGACGTACATTGCTTTAGTGGTAGTACACTGAAAATGATAGCACTTGCTTCCATGACAATAGACCATGTGGCCTATTATGTCATGGGTAAAATCATGGGATTTCAGGGCTCATGGCAGTATGATTGCCTGAGAGAAGTCGGGAGGTTGGCTTTCCCAATCTTTGCCTTTCTTGTAGTTGAAGGCTACAGACACACACATAATTTGCAAAGGTATATGTCTTTATTGTTTATGGGTGCCATCGTCTCTGAGATTCCCTGGCTCCTCTTGGGCCAATATGACAGTCATAACGTATTGTTTACCTTACTGTTCGGCCTTATTGCAATCTCCATGACGGACATGGTTCCATTTAACTCGTGGTTGAAGGTCGTTCCTCTTTGTATTATAAGCCTCCTATCTGCATGGCTAAACACTGATTATTCATGGCATGGCATAGGCTTAATGATTGTATTTTTCCTTTTTAAGGATACCCCTTTCCTATGTTTCCTATTCGGTTTCCCCTTTCTTATGGAATATGGCATCATTGGAACGTCATGCGGGATATTCATCTGCCTTTGCTATAATGGAAGTAGAGGATTTATTAAAGGAGAATGGCTGAAATACGCCTTTTATCTTTATTACCCTTTACATCTGCTGGTGATATGTTGCTTCGCATAATAGTCAGATGGTATCAGCTATCTGACAAACTTCCAAAACTACAAAGTCTCGGAAACTACATTAGAACGAATATAGAGGACATCAGAAATCCGAACCTATAAATATCTCCTCATCTTCCATTTTTTTGATATGGGGAGACAGTATCTCAACGATGTGGGGTGACAGTATTTCCAGGTTGGGTTTGACGTCTGAAAAAACATTTTTCCCTATGCGTTCTACAGTGTCAGGAATGTAAATGTCTGTGAGGGAACTTGAATATTCAAATAGAGCATCGGCCAGCTCCTTAAGCGGCGGCAGCTTTATTTCTCTTAAGCTCCTGCAATATCTGAATGCAGCCTCACCAATAGCTGTTACACTCTGTGGTATGATAACAGATTCCAACGAAAAGCACGCATTAAAAGCTTCTTTTCCTATGGCTTTTGTCCGGGGCGGAATCTCAATTTTCTTCAAATTCCTGCAACCTGAAAATGCTTTGTCACCTATAACTTCCAAATCTTCTGGCAGTGCTAATTCCGTAATGCCACAACCAAAGAATGTGCTTGCGCTGATTTCCTTAAGATGTTTGGGTAAAAACTTGATGTTGAGGAGACCACAGCCCGAAAAAGCACTTTCTCCAATACTTAATATAGTATCTGGGAGATTGATTTCACTCAGTTTCTTGCAGGACTCGAAGGCGCTTTCTCCGATAGATGATACAGTGTTCGGTAGATGAATCTCACTCAGTTCCACACATCCTGTAAAAGCCTCTTTCTCTATCTTGCGTAAAGTAGAGGGCAAAGAGAGGGAAGTGATATGTTTATGATTAAAGGCATCTGCTCCGATAACCTCAACGCCATCTGGTATCTGAATTTTGTCATCACTCCCAATAAGGGATATCAAATTTTTCCCATCTTTTGAATACAGAATATCTTTTTTAATCTTGTAGTTCTGTGTTAAACAGGATATTGTTAAATTCTCTATCTGTATGAATGGGTTCGAGCCAATATGTTCAACTGATTTCGGCAGGGTAATCTCTGTCAGACGATTACACTTTGCAAACGCAGAATTTCCTATGATTCTCAGCTTCTCAGGAAGTTGAATTTTGCACAATTCCTGACACAAATAGAAAGCATTATTACCGATTTCTTCAAGATTGTTTGGGAAATGGACTTCCTTTAGTTTTCCGCACCACTCAAAAGAATGCTCCCCAATTCTGGTAATATTGTCAGGCAAATCAATAGATTCCAGATGTGAAAAAGAGAAAGCATAATCACCAATAGCAGTTATTCCTTGCGGCAGATTGATGGTTCTTATTTGGCTAAAATAGAATGCATTGTCCGCTATTTCATGAATACTCTCAGGCAATGTGACACATTCTACTTTTGAGTCATAAAAGGCAAAAGGACGGATGACATGCACGCCATCGGGAACTTTAAATTTCTTTTTTCTGGTTTTGCAAAGGATGAGTTCTCTCTGATTCTTTGTATATAGGGTGTTGTCTTCAAATACAAAATCCTCAGACATACACTCCAGTTTCTTGGTGGCAATGAATGGATTGAAACCTATTTCCTTGACATTTGGTGGAATTACGACTTTCTTTATGGGACAGCCCGTAAAAGCATGGTCATCAATTGTGGTGATAGTATCTGGAAGGACGATGCTCTCAAGTTTGTCACATCCACCGAACAGCAAACTTTCAATGGTTGTCACTCCATTCCCAATGATGACCTTTTTTAAATCGGGTATCCTATGAAAGGCAGCTTTGCCTATGTATATTACTGAATCTGGAATAACAAGCTCTTTAGCGTTTCCTCTAGTAAAGTGAAAAGCATATTCTCCTATACCCAAGAGTCCATCGGGAAAAGCTATTTTGTCAGGGAAAGTACCCTGAAATGCCCTGTCACCGATATATTTTAGAGACTTGGGAAAATTCACGACTTCTACAGGATAACAATTGTCGAAAGCGTCATTGCAGATTACTTCCGTGCCTTCCTTCACTTCTAATTTGTGGAGGTCACATCCTTTCAAGAGTCGCTTTCCGTCTTTACTGTAGAAAACTCCCTCGTCATCCGTTATGGAATCTTCAAAATCCTCTTCCGTAACAAGAGCCAAACTCCGCAAGTATTCGAGATTGTTATCTTTTCCCATATTCTTTTTTTTGTTTATCGATCTTTATATAGCTCAAAAAGTATTCCAGTAATAGAGTCTTTATCCAAAATGCTATTCTGGAATGAAAGAACCCATTAAAAGCTAGTTTTGCCTTTCTATTTCTATGTTTTTGAATTTACAAAAGCCAGGATGATGCCTATAAGCCCATCGAGCGCCAGCCGGTATGTATAAAGTGCAATCATCTATATTAAAGTTGTTGAAGGCATCATCACTAATCTTTATATCTTCAGGATCATCGGTAGCAGTATGTATAGTTTTTAAAGAGGAACAATTGCTGAAAACATTATTCTCAATAGAATATTTGTTAGAGTCGGGTAAGAAAACCGTTTCTAAAGACTCGCAATTGCTGAAGGCATTTCGGGGAATAATACTTACTGATGAAGGTAAATGCATTATTTCCAAAGAAACACAATCCATGAATGTTTGTTCAAATCCCAGATATGTTATTTCATGAGATAAGGCTATTTCATGTAAATCATGGGCATCCTTAAAAGCACAATCGCCTAACATAATCGTGCTCTTTCTTGTAGAAAAATAAGTTCCACATTTTTTAGGCGGATATTTTATTAACTGCTCATATTCTCCTTCTATTCTTTTATAGAGCACCCCTTCAAGAGAGAAGTAAATAGGATTATCTTTATCAACTTCTATCGTTGTTAGGGGACAGCTGCAAAACGCATGTGATCCAATTGACCGAACAGAAGGTGGAATAATAATCTTATTAATTTGCGTATCAAAAAACGCAAAGTTTCCTATTTCTGTAACACTATTTGGTAAGTCAATACTTTCCAAGGAAGTACACCCTTCGAAAGCTGACGTACCGATTGTCTTTACACTATTAGGAAAGTCGACGCAATGTAAGGATTTGCACTCCTTGAAAGCAAAATCTCCAATCTTTGCAACACTATTGGGTATATCAATGATTTTTAAAGATATGCAACCTTCAAATAAAGAAGATTCTATTGTCCTTATGGTATTAGGAATAACAATACTTTCAAGAGAACTACACCCACAAAAAGCATATTCTCCGATGGTTGTTACACCATCTGGAATGATAACGTTCTTCAATGAAACACATTCATAGAATGCAGAATTTTCTATCTCCAGCACGGTATTAGGAATGATAATACTTTCTAATGTATTACATCCATCAAATGCTGACTCTGCAATAATCCAAGTTCCTCTCGGAATCTCAATTGTTCCTGTTTTGATGGCCCCCTTAACTGAATATAAAATGTGATTGACATAGATAGGACCATCTGGTTGAGTATCTAACCATTTTGTTTCATGGAAGGCTTTACCTCCAATTTTTCTTACACTTTTAGGTATGGTTATTCTCTCTAGAGATATACAACCTTCAAAGGCAGAACGTCCTATTAGGGTTACACCATTTGGAATTGCAACACTTTCTAAAGAACTACAACCTTCAAATGTCATATCTTCAATTTCTTGAATGAAAAATGGAAGTCTAATACTCTCCAACGAGGTACATCCTGCAAATGCACATCCTCCTATTCTAGAAATTCTATATGGTAAGTTAACACTCTTCAATGATTTACAACCTTCAAAGGCAGAAACCCCAATTCTTGCTATATTATTATGCATAATTACGTTCTCTAGTGACTCACAGCCTTGGAACGCATAGTCTTCGATCTCTATAACACTATCAGGGATTTCAACACTCTTCAACGAAGTACATTCGGAAAACGTAAAAGAACTAATCTTTGTTAAGCTATCTGGCAAAACAATTTTTTCTAATAACGTACATCCATCAAAGGCATAATTTTCTATATCAGTAACACTGTCGGGTATTACAAGGATTTTTAATGACTTGCAGCCAGAAAACGAAAAAGAGCATATTTTTTCTATTTCTTTTGGAATAGAGAGTCGTTCTACAGACTTATCCAATACTTCCGCAAGTGATTTTCCTCCTTCGGTTCGTTTGAAAATACTGTTGATCATATTATGCCTTTATTTTTTCTGCAAAGTTAACAAATAATCCTGTATAATCGTCTTTTTTTGTATTTATTAAACAAACATTTGAAGATAATGGATAGCTTTCTATAAATATGAGTTTCTTACAATTATGATGATTTTCCAAAGAATATAATAGATTCTTTGAATGACTATCATAGGGTTTTAGCTATCTGAAATACTTTTGTAGTATAATCGGGATCTTCCGCATAACCGAGAACTCTGAGAAAGTTAAGATAGCTTCCACCTTTATATTTATATTGCACATAGTCCTTGTAGGCCTTGACACTCTCTTCCCAGTTATCGAACTGATAGTAGGAGCCGCCTTTCCTGCGCAGGCCGAAAAGGTTGTTGCATTCAAGGCATACCCTGGAGGTGAAATAGCCAGTCTCTAACAAGGCCTGGGCGATGACGATGCGTGGATGGGAAAGGCCATTCTGCTCAATGACATTGGCGAGGTTGCTGATGTTGAGTTCTCGTGAATGGTTCTTGCCGTATTTCAAATAGGTAATCCGGTCCTGAAGGCGGGTTATATAGTCATTGAGATATCCTATGAATGGTTGTGGGTTGACGCTCTTCCCGTCTTTCTTCATCCTAATATGCAGATGTGGAGCTGTGGACTTACCTGTATTGCCAGATATAGCCACAACGGTTCCTGCAGATATGATATCTCCTTCCCTGACGAGGATAGTGCTCAGGTGACCATAGAGGCATTCCATCCTGCCATGGTCCAGTATGACATAGTTGCCATAGCCTTTGTTGCCGTGGTGGACTTCCTTTACCTTTGCGGGCAACATAGCATAAACTCTTGAATAGCTGCATCTGAGGTCGATGCCATCATGGAATCGCTCACATCGAATGATGGGGTCGGTGCGATAGCCATATCTGGAGCTCATTTTCAGAAAGTCAAGGGGAAGGCAGACCATGAGCCTGTCCTGAAGCAGCTCGGACATCATACTGTCGTTGACATTGACGAAAACAGGTATGTCACGCTCGATACTAACCTCTATGCCTCTCCCCGTGCTGAAGAGTTCGTCTTCCATGACTGTTTTTCCATCCTCGTCATCGGGGATGGAATCTTCTACCGGTTGTATTCTTTGTGAGGACACTGTATCAGCAGTGATTGTGTAAAACTGGGCAGATAGCGGTAAACAGACTCCTTGGAATGTTAAAAAACATATAAAACACGATTTTTTACTCATAGTTTGATATATATTTTGTATATTTGCGGCAAAGTTATGAAATTTATATAATATTTTATGATTGCAAAGTCGATATTTTTAGAACATGAGATTCCCTACAAGATGTTAGAGGAGTTGGGCATCAGCAAAAGAAATGTGCTTGATATGCCGAAAGAACTCATTGAACCTCTTGTGAACGGCCGCATCACTCCACTTATCTCGACAAGTTATAAAGCAGAGAATGGCCGCGTCGTGGAAATGCCGATGAAGCTACAGCTGTTCCGGGATGACAAGGGTGAGGTGAACCTGATGACCTATCAGGTACATAAGAGCCTCGAAAAAGGTCAGTTCAGGCTGAATGAGCAAGAGCTACAAAGGCTGAAAGCCGGTGAGGCCATCAAACGGGAAGTCCGGGAGAATGGTGTTCGGAAACAGAAGTTCGTGCAGCTTGACACGGAGACAAATGCTCTCGTCATGAGGGATTTGGCTGGCATCAAGGTCGCTGACAAGCTCCGTGATGTGGAGAAGGTGAACGACATTGAGCTTGGAGCAAACCAGAAACAGGCTGCTGCCGAAGGAAAGCCTGTCGAGTTGTCTGTCGGGGACCAGAAGGTGACGGTCGGCGTTGACCTGAGGGAGCCTCAGGGTTTCAAGGTCGTTAACGGTGACATGAAGGAGTGGGAACGACAGGCAAAGATCAAGTATGACAACGAACATGAAGGTTTCATGGGCTATGTCCTGACGGATGAGAACCGATGGGAATACCAGCAGGTGGTCAACAGGTTGTCCCGGAAGGAGGATGTGGATGTCTCCCGTAAGAAGGAAGAAAAGAAAGGCTCTGGGCTGAAGCTGTAACTCAGTCCTCCCATTTCAATATAATCTGGAAAATTATAGTATCGAATAGGTGCCGAAATTGGGAGTTTTTATTTGAACCACTTGGATCGGGTTTTTAACCCGACAAATCGTGGAACTTTTTATTTGTCCCCCTTTGCCTCTATGGTTAAGGCTCGTGGCACATGATGGTGGAATCATGGCGATGCATGGTGCTCGGTGTTCGGATCCGTACGTTGTAGATCCTGACGGCTTGGCATTGGCGTTTATCACCTTGTTGGTGGTGTCTGTGTTCCCAATCATGAGTCTCTGGAATTTCACGGCCCATTATGTGTAACCAATCAAGTAACCATTATGGCTGGAAAGAAAAAACAGGAAGAGGTGAAGCAGCAAGTGACCCCACAGAATGAGCAGGATGCGAATTCTGAGAAAAAGGCTGCTACTAGTAAGAAGGCCAAGAATGCGGCTGACGAAGGTACGGAGAAAGTGAAGGAGAAAGCCCCGACGTTGGAGTCTCAGTACAAGTCTTTGAAAGAGAAACACCCGGATGCGGTCTTATTGTTCCGTCGCGGTGATTTCTATCATACGGTGAACGAGGATGCGAAGAAGACTTCCGAGATCCTGGGGATTACCCTTACGAGACCGGAGAAGAAATCTCAGGGGGAATTTCTTGCCATGTTTCCAAGCACTGCCTTGGATGTCTATCTGCCGAAGCTGATACGGGCTGGTGCCCGTGTGGCCATCGTTGACGACATCTCACAGGGCAAGGAACAGGTGGTAAAGCCTGCATCCAAGAAGGATGCCATCTCTCAGGATGAGCCGAAGCAGGATGTGACGAAGGAGCAATCAGCGGTGGAGAAGACACCCAGAGAACCGCAGATGGTCACGGTCAATGGTGAGAAGGTGACGCATGCTCATGCGTTCCAGTCGAACAAGGATCCTGAAACTTGGTATTTTACAGCACGGCTTGACGGCAAGCAGCTGCGTCCCATGAAGATGTCTGCCGAAGACCAGGCTGCCTACCAGAAGAAGGAGAGCTCCATCGAACAGCTGATGAAGACTTATTATCCTTCGAAGGTGGAGAAGAAGGTGAGCAAGGAGGACTATGTGGCGGCTAATAAGCTGTCTGACGGACGTGTCATCGAAAAGATGAACGTGTACAAGGAAAAAGATGAGTCTAAGCAGGACGTGGGACGTTATAAGCTGTATGCTGTCGTCGGTGAGCAGAGGATGTCAAAGGTGCTCTCCTTCGCAGACCTTAATGCATACTTCGACAGGATAACGACTCCGGCCGAGCTTGTGGAGAAGAACTTCGGAGAGAGGCTGCACCTGGCTTCTGCCTATGAGAAATACAAGCTTCCGGAAGGGGCGAAGGTGGAGGACATCCGCATCGCCAAGGACAGGAAGACTAACCAGTGGTATATCTCGGCGGACATGGGGACGCTGGGAACGACATCGAAGAAACCTTTGCAGTATGACGATGGCTTCTCGTATTTCACGGCAAAGACAGCTTCACGTGAGCAGCTGGCTGCGAAATATCTCTCTCAGGAGATCAAGGGTCTGATGGCTGGAGTACAACAGGAACAGAAAGCCGGTATCAAGATGTGACGATAACAAGCCAGCGGCGAGGGTGTTTTCCTGGCTGCTGGCCATTACTTACTTAATAATTTCAAAGTTATGGCAAAGAAATCTTATGAAGAGTTGGTTCAACTCAAACAGGAAGGAAAAATCGGATGGCTGGAGTTCGTACAGCAGGGTGATGATGCGGAGGACTTCAAGAACTGGTGTGAGGAACATGGGGAACAGCAGTCTGAGGAGAATGCTGAGCTGTTCGTCGAAATGAAGGAGTACTGGGTGGTTAAGGATCTTCACGAGGATGAATATTAGCTATGTACAGGAAAAAGAGTTCAGAGGCTGCTGCCAATGGTGAATATAAGTCGAAAGGCCAGAAGGCTGTCGACAAATTCACGGAAATGATGATTTCCAGAATGGAAAGCATGAAGGCAGGGGACTGGCGGAAGGGGTGGATTGACGGGAGTGCCGCCTATGGGATGCCGCAGAACATCTCGGGCAGGAACTACTCGGGGTCCAATTCCTTCTTCCTCCAGATGGACTCTGCCATGCATGGCTATAAGACACCTGTGTACCTGACGTTCCTGCAGATCCAGAAGGAGAATGCTCGGATTAGGAAGGGTGCAGAGTCGATGCCGGTCATCTACTGGGACTTTTCCATTCAGGACAAGGATGGGAAGAGGATTGACCGTAATGAGTACAGACGACTCTCTGAGGAGGAACGGGCGAAGTATACGGTGATCCCCTTCCTGAAGGCATATAACGTGTTCAACGTGGACCAGACGGACCTGGAGGAGGTGAACAAGGATAAATACAACAAGCTGCTGGACAGGTTCAAGGCTCCCGAGATCAAGGATGCCGAGGGGATGTATGTCAATGCGGCGATGGACCGCTTGTTCGAGAAACAGGAATGGGTGTGTCCCATTCAGGTGGACCAGATATCTGAGGATGCCTACTACAGTCCGTCCCGGGACAAGATCGTAGTGCCGAAAAAGGAACAGTTTAATATCGGTGACACGCCTGAAGAGGTATACAAGGATGGCATGGAATACTATTCGTCTGCCCTGCACGAGATGGCACACTCAACGGGAACGGAAGGGAGGCTGAACCGCATCAAGGGTGACCGCTTTGGGGATCCGAAGTATGCCAAGGAGGAACTAGTGGCCGAGCTGACAGCAGCTAACGTCGGGTATGCGATGGGGTTTGACAAGAGAATTCTGGATAACAATGCGGCCTATCTGGATGGTTGGATTGCTGTCCTGAAGGAGAACCCGAAGTTCATCGTCTCTGTCATGGCGGACGTGAACAAGGCTTCTATGATGGTACTGGAGGCCGTGGACAAGCAGAAGATGGCTTTGGGCGAGGAACCAATCCTGGATAGGAACAAGGTGGCCAAGGAACCGAATGCGGTGATGGTGGACTTTGAGGATGCTGCTATCATCAAGAAGAAAAACGGGGCGTATGCCGTCAGGGCTTCCTATCAAGGGATGGAACTGGGAATGAAGGAGATTGACAGGGAGACGGGGATGCGCTACATGCTCATGCCGGAAGGAAAGGAGAAAACGCAGCTGCTGGCGGAGACACTGTCTACGAAGTTCTCTCAGGACATCATCGGCATGGAGCATTCCGTGAACAGGAACTATAAAATTGGATAGCTATGGCACGACCAGACTTTAAGGCACTGAAGGAGAAGGTGGGAATCGACGACATCGCCTATTCTCTCGGCTACCGCGTGAACAGACAGGCTGGGGTTGGGAAGTACGTGGAGATGTGCCTCTCGGATGAGAGTGGAAAGCATATCGACACCATCGTCATCAGGAATCCCAAGGATAAGGCGAACCAGACCTTTTTCCGACATAACGCGATGGGCAGAGGGGATGTGATCACACTCATCCAGGAGAACATCGGCAGCTTCCATGAGCAAGGGAGAAACCAGTGGGAGGTGATCGGAAACGTGCTCCGCAGGTTTGCTAATGAGCCGATTCTGGATGTCGGTGACGGTGCTTACCTGACGAAGATGGGGTATGCAGATCATCAGCTCTTCGATGCTTCACGGTTTGAGGTGCAGCCGATGACGGAACATCTGAAGAACGGAATGGTATACATGGCTCCTCGCGGGTTCTCGAAGGAAACGCTGAAGTCATTCGCTCCGTTCATCGTCAGGATCAAAGACCTGAGGTCTGAACGATACAGCGATTATAATATCGGCTTCCCATACCGGGAACCAGGCAAGGAGGATGTCGTGGGGTATGAGGTAAGGGGGTATGGGAATTTCAAAGGAAAGGTGACGGGGACGAACTCCACGACTGCGGCATGGATCGTGAGCCTGGCACAGGTGGAGAACCCTCTGGCCGTGCGAAACGTATACTTCGGTGAGAGTGCCTATGACATCATGGCATTCTATCAGACAAACAGGCTGAAGCTAGACAGGGAGTCCTCAGTGTTCGTGTCCATCGGCGGGACTTTCGCGAATGGTCAGGTAATGGGCATGATGAGGTTCTTCGAGAATGCCCATGCCGTGGACTGCTTCGATAACGACCTGGCTGGTCGAATCTACGGTATCAGGATGGCCAGCATGCTGGCAGGAAGGCATCTGAACATTGTGAAAACGGATGATGGGGTGCGGATATCGCAGAATGGCAAGGAGGTTGTCCTCAAGGAATGTGAGATGACGCTTCATGAGGTGGCGAAACACTTCAGTGTCAGCAAGCGGGTAAGCCTATGGAAACCACCGAAGGAATACAAGGACTGGAATGATGTTATCATGGACAGGCCATGGGTACAGCTAGCTCAAAAGGATAAGTTCGAAAGGGATGCCGCCTTGGAGAAGAGGCGGTCTTCTAAAATAAGCATGTAGGATATGAGGATTTGTGCGGACTATAGGGAATTCCTGGCAGAGGAGATGGGAATGGTGGCCGTCATGGCGTTCATGACGGGTGCCCTGCCCGTGATTATCGGGAAAGGTGGGCGGATGACAATGATTACTTTGGTGTCCCTGGCTGTGCTCATCCTGCTGTACCTGATCATGAGGTATGTCATGCTGGTGAACGTGAAGTGGTTTGTCGAGGAGGAGACGCTATGCAGGGTCAAAGGGGTGTTCTCCAAACAAACGGACTATATTGAAATGTACCGTATCACGGATTTTCAAGAGAGCCAGTCGTTTCTACAGAGACTGCTCGGTGTGAAGTCTGTCACGGTATTCTCTACCGACCAGTCAGATGATGTCACGGTGATTCCCGGAGTGCCTGCTGACCTGAACCTGATTGGAATCATCCGGGAGAATGTCGAGAAATGCAGGAAAGAGAAAAGAATCTATGAGATTGCGAATCATTAGCATGTGCCTGGCCTTCACCCTCTGTGGGAAGATGGCGGCACAGCAGACGGATCCGACGCTGACGGGTGCCGTGGCAGCGCAGACAGAAATCCTGAAGAAGATCTTCAAGGACAGGGAAGAGACACAGAAGAAAATCATTGCAGCAGAAGCTGCAGTGGGCGTGGCCATGGATCGCATGCACTCCGTCGAGAACAAGATGCTCGAATACCTGTCGAATGCGCAGGGGGTGATGCAGAACCTGTACCAGATCAAGAGAGCTGCACAGTTGGTGGGGGTGGAAATTCCAAAGAATATGGATCTCGTCAGAAAGGCTGTGCCAGGACATCTGAAAGGGACTGCGATAGCCCTGCTCGTCTCTGATGAGCTGACGGATGCTGCCACGCAGATGGCCAGCCTATACCCGTTCATGAAACAGTTGGTGACAAACGGCTCCTATGACGTGGACGGATACGATGACAAAGGGAATCCGAAGACGGAGAAGCATAAGGTAAACCTGCTGAACTCCGCCGAACGATACTATGTCGCCAATGAGGTGGTGACGAAACTGGAGAACATCAATACGGACCTGTGGCTTCTGGCATGGCAGATCAGGACGATGTCCTGGCAGGACCTGTGGTATGGTCTAGATCCAGAGGGATGGGCAACAGTGATGTCAGGAAAGGCGATCGTGGAAAGCCTGATTTATGAGTGGAATTATTTGTAACTTTGCTTTGAAACATTTTTTATTGAGCGATTTGCAGATTGGTGAGACCGACAAATCTAAGCACTTTAAAAAATGGAAAAAGAACAAGTATTATCTGTAATTGGGAAATGCCCGGTATGTGGTAAAGGGAACATTATTAAGACTTCGCAGGGGTACTGCTGCGATGAGAAGAAGGAGAGTAAGGGATGCCGCGGTTTCATGATCCGTAACCGTGTTCATGGCGTGACTATGACGGATGACCTTGTTAAAGTATTACTTGAAAACGGAAAGACAGATGAATTGGAGATGACAAACTTATATGGCCAGCCTTTTCGCGCTCGTTTTGTCATTAACGAAGGGAAACTGGACGTGGAAATGAAGTCTCATTGCCTCGATGCCCCCTGCCCCATCTGTGGCGGGCGCGTGCTGAGAACGAGCAAGGGATATGCCTGCGAGAACTATCTTTCCAGTAACCCAACCTGTTCCTTCCGTGTAACTGGAATCATCCATGGCAGGAAGATCACAGAGCAGGAGATAGTGGACCTATTGCGTGGTCACGCCCAGGTGCTCGACGGATTCACGACGCTAGAGGGAAAAGCTTTCTCTTCCGTGCTGACTCTGAGGGAGGACGGCATCGTCGGACTGGAACCGGTAATCACCAGATGTCCCGCCTGCGGTGGAAACATTCTAGTCAGCCCTATAGCATATAACTGTTCAAACTTCAAGACTCCCGGCATCTGCTGCCATTTCTCATTGTGGAGAAACATCGATGGGCATACCGTCACGAACGAGGAGATGCGACAGATCTGCGAGGAGGGACAGACAAGGGAACCCGTGGAGCTTTTCAAGAGTAATGGTGCTGTGTTCTACAAGAGACTGGCACTGAGCAATGACAAACAAAAAATCATTAAACTGTAATTATCATGAACAAAATGGAACTAATCATGCGCGTGGCCGAGAAAACAGCCATGCCACAAAAACAAGTGAAGAGATGCCTCGACGGCATTCTGGCTACCATCGGCGATGAGCTGAAAGGAGGACGAGAAGTGGTGTTACCGGACTTCGGGAAATTCATATGTGTAAGAACTGCTGCCAGGAAGGTAAGGCTGCCAAATGGCAGGTGGATGGTCATTCCCGTTACGGAGAGACCTAGATTCAAGGCTTTCACGAACATCAGAAACTATTCAGTTAAATATTTTTGAGAATGAGAACAATTGTATTCTTCTTGATGGCCGCTGTCATGATTTCGGCCTGCGACAGAAAAGAGAGAATGATGGAGCTGGTGGAAACGAACCTTCGCCAGACCTTGGACAACCCTGATTGCATAAAAATCCTGGCAATGTCTGAACCGGACTCAGCTTTCGGAACACACTACTTCTCACAGGATGAGATGAAAGGGATGCTGGCGGTCATGCAAGAAGTGACAAACGAAATCATGGAAAGAACGGATAACATGACGTCTTTCAATCCTGAGGACCGCTATGTGATGGATATGGCCGAGAGGCAGATGAAGGCTATGTCAGAGATGCGATCGATGGTACGCCAGGCCTCCCGAAAGGGGGAATGGTCTGGATGGAAGGTGAAGGTGGACTATCAGTGTAAGAATAATAACGGCATCGACTATAAGGCGGAGAGATGGTTTTTCCTGGATAAGGATGGAAACGCCATCTTCAGCACTTTCGAACTGCCATTACCCTTGAAAAGTAAATAGAGATGGATTTGTATAGAATCAGGAAGCTCAAAGAAAAGTTTTCTTTCATACACGGCTTTTACGAGGAGCACCAATACTTGCTTGACGACCTTACAACGAGATGCTTATATCGGTCTCTGCTGTCTGTCAACACGAGAGAAAAATTGGAAAGATGGCTCACCGCTGTCGGTAAAACGTATGCCATAGAGCATCTTCATCATCCGCTTGAGTCTCCTTACAATGAGGATGTACTGGGGGCTTTTGCACAGATGATACGAAAACTAGATGAGGACGAAAGGGAGTTGGTGGTTCTGGGATTCAACCAACTGAAAGCCGATGGATTCAAATTTGAATTCAGAGAAGAGGTAGAGATGCTGGAAGAGGATGCAGAAAGATTCCATGGGATCCATCCAGATGGGATTCTCGTTATGGAAGACAGAAATGGTGAGCGGATTGCCATAGGAACAGATGCGGAATGGCTCTTTGAGGTGTTCGGATGGCAGACAGCGACGATAGCACTTGAGGAGAGGATGGAAACGGCCATGCTGATCCATGAAGCGTGCATCCCGTGTCTTGAGAAGTATGGTGTGGCCTTCATCAAGACGAAGGCCACGATTGGAAAGATTCATTTTCTAAATGAACAGGAAGAGAACATCGCACGAGCTCAACAGGTGATTGACGGTTACAGGGCAAGGCTTGGTAAGAAACCACTAGTGCTGCCGACAGATGGCATGGTCTGTCATATGGTGGTAGATGGTGTGGTAGAAGAAGCCCTTTTCCCATTTGTCTATCTCTCTCGTAAGAATGTTGAACTGTACAGGATAAATGGGGCTGCTTTCACCTTGGTGGATGGACAATGCTGGAACGTGAATATAGAGAACGATTCAATCATGACAGACTCTGCCCTGATCATGGAATCTATCATGAATCGTGAGAATTTGCTTGAAATTGTGAATGAACAGGCTCTTCATGCTTTTCAGGAGTATGTTGCCCAAAAGGACATGTATCTTGATAAGATTGTGATGATGAAGGGGACTAACATCATGTGTTCCTTTGGGGAAGATGCTGTCAGGCTGGCAAAGGCACTGGGCATTGTTCTTTGGTTCAGGGTTGTTGAGGGTCATCAGGTTCCCATGGTGCTAGTGACGGAAAGGATGGCTGATGACCTCTCTGCAGACTTGAAAAGACTGGATATCCATGTGGCGCAGTCGAGTCAATTGGACGTTATAGGGCTGGCAAGTGCCTATCCGAGTTTCCTTAACGAGGGACTGAGAATAGAGATTCCTTTCGTGGATGCTACTGTATACAAACGGAAGGATGGAAGGTATGCTGTCCGTGCAAGTCTTGATAAGAGAATGTTGCCTGCTATGACGATTCCAACGGCTATGGCGCGGTTCTTCCTTGAGTTGCAGGACGGCATCGTGAAGGAGGCTTGTCTGAATGCAATCCTGATGTGTGCTTACTATCATAGAGATGTTCATTATAAGGACTTGATAGAATATGCTGATGGACTATAATCATAATGTTGAAGTGAATACGCTGGAGAATGGCTCCTGTCAAAAGACAGGGGCTTTCTTCTTGTTCGGATTAATAGTAATTTTAATGTGCCGGACAGTTTTTGCTCAAAAAGCGGACAGAACTCAGCCAAAACGCTTTTTTCCTTGACAACCGCGGTTTTGTAAACTCCAGCCATAAGCACAGAAACCTCTTTTTCATACCTTTGTGCCATGTAAGTTAGTCGACGAACTTCTATTAGTATTTTCATTATTAACAAACAAGCAAAACGATGAAAGAAAAGAAGAAATATGTGAAACCACGGATTGACATTTTGAACTGTCAATTCGGAGAGAGCGTGATGATCACGGTATCAGGAAGTACAACGCCGGAGGAGAGCCAGGCCAAAGGGGACCTGTGGGGTGACGACGGGAGTGGCAACTCCGGAAGCAACTGGAAACGTAATCTATGGGATGATTAGGACTAACTAAATTCAATAAGGAAAGATGAAAAAGATGATAATGATTTCTACTGTCCTGTTGTCATTGTCAATGGGTGCAGTAGCTGCTGTAACGGACACTTTCAGCATTGGTGACCTGACATATACCGTTCTAACGGAGGATGGCAACTCAGGCACAGTATCTGTCAAGGCGACTTCCACGGAGATCTCTGGTAAGGTGATAATCCCAGAATCGGTTAGCAACAATGGTATTGTATATACGGTGACGGAGATTGCTGACCAAGCCTTTTGGAAATGCTCAGCGATGACTTCGGTGAAGATTCCAAAGTCAATCACTTACGTGGGGAGCCTTGGATTTAAGGAGTGTACATCCCTGGACAGTCTAGTGTTTCCAAATGATGATATGAAGTTCAGCTACTGGTACGTTTGCCAAGGATGTACGAATCTGACTTACGTCAGACTGCCTGAGCATCTTACAGAATTAGGCTATTTTATGTTTGCTGAATGTGCGAACTTAGAGTCAATCCGCATTCCAGAGTCATGCGTCAGCTTCCCGGACTATACTTTCTTCCGTTGTTATAAGCTGAAGGAGGTGAACATCCCATATGGTGTTCCAAGCTTGGGCATGGCAGACTTCTATGAATGCTATGAACTGGAACATCTGGACATTCCGCCCACAGTGAAAAGCATCGGCAAGCAAACATTTACCAGATGCAAGAAACTGAGGACTTTGGAGCTGCCAAATTCCGTGGAGAGATTCGGATGGTATACGTTTGAGGAATGTACGCTGTTCAAACATCTGACACTTCCTTCACATATGAAGGACTTGGGGGACGGTGGATGCCTTGAGATGTGCTCCGGCATCTCGGAGGTGACGATTCCTGCAGAAATAGAGGATTTTCCCTATGGACTTGGCACGCTTCCCAACCTGAAAGCAATCTATATCATGGGGGATTTCATTCCATCTGGGCTGAAGAACTATTCGAGGAAGAGATATGTGACCATCTATGTCAAGCAGTCGGTATTTGAGGAGAAATACTCTTCGGGAGCTTGGGAGGGCTACCGGGTGGCATACAAGATTCCTGTGGCGATGACGCATAAGTACCAGACGCTATGTAGGGATTTCGACATGGACTTCTCGGACGAGACGATCACCAAGGGATGTAAAGTCTATCTGGCTTCAGGCATCAATGATTCTCACACGAATGTGACAGTCTCTCCGATTACTTATGTACCATCGCGAGAAAGGGCGAATGAAGAAGGATATACAGGAATGGAGTCATATCATGGCGTTATCATTGAAGGTGATCCTTATACCACGTATTATTACAAAATAGGTGAGAAGGATTATTCGACAGGGGATGGGCAGGTCAAGTTATCTGATGACCAGGTGAACCTACTCGTAGGGGCTGATCAAGAGAAATGGGTGACCACGGAAATGGAAGACGACTTCGGAGACACTTCACTGACCTATGGGATGTATAACGATTGGTTCAGGCGCTATGCCTCGAACGGGTATATCAACTACAACAAGGCATACCTGAAGATTCCATCAGGAACCTCCGTCAATGCAAAGGAACTTGGGTTTGAAGAACAGGAGGAACCAAGCATTTCACATGTCAACATCAGGGAGCTTACTCCCTCTATTGACACGAAGTTCTATAACCTGAATGGTATTCAGATGACAAAACCCAGAAAGGGGATCTACATTTCTAACGGAAAGAAGTTTTCTTTCATACGATAGCTACATTTATGCTTGCTGACGGCAGGACGTTGCACTTGTGCAATGACCTGCCTTTATTGGTTTATGTCCTGAAAGCCGTGTTCATGGTACTGTCCCCGACATGCGGATGACGGTATCATAAACACCGCTTTCTGCTTTCCAGCAGGAGCTGGATATAAAGGATTAGAAGAACTGACTATGGTGGAGGGCATACCCACCACAATGACAAGGAACAGGGTTCCCTCTCGTCTCTGGGCTGCAGACGGCAATGGCAGGATGTGCTCAGCTTTGCGCGACGGCCAGCAGGTCTGCGGCTGTCACTGTCAAGACTTTCGGACATGCTGCTATCGCTGTCTTTGCCCCTGACCAGAGGAAACGCAGTTCCTTTGTCTTTTCTATTGTGGCGTTACGGCATATACGGCATTTACACACCCTATGGGTAAGAAAATGCTGTATGTCCCGTAACGTCTTGTTTTTGGTCTACATATACTCATCCGTCGGGGAACATGCTTTTATGCTGCAAAGGTATGCCATGGCAGCAGGATGGCATCGGCATTCATGTGGAACATGTCGAAAATCTTCCTTTCAGAGCAGGCTTTGAAAGTGTATTTCCGAGATGTTCTACACGAACCTTCCGAATGCCATGCTGTTGCCATGGCTGTTTACCGCAGCGTAAAATCAATTCCCTGACGGATGGAGCTAAGCTCCAGAACAAAAGGGAAATAGATTCAATTTATGTCTAACTATTAAATTTTATTGTTATGCCAAATTGGTGTTTTACCTCTTATGTCATAGAGGGTGACAAAAAGGAGATTGATGAGCTTGAACAGATGATGAACAGGCTCAGGAACATGGAGAAACCGGCTGTGGACAACGGTTTTGGTACTGACTGGCTCGGCTGCATCGTACATGAGCTGGGCGGTGACTGGGAGCAGGTGCGCTGCCGTGGCTCATGGAGTGACCTCGAGCGTACTAATGAATATACAGTCAGATTCAACACGGAGACGGCGTGGGCCCCATGCAACGAGACATTCGACCTTGTCTGCAAACACTTTACTTCCCTGAGGTACTATTACCTTTCCGAGGAACCGGGATTGTACGAATTTTGGACGAATGACGTGAATGGCCGCTTCTTCCCAGAACGCTATCATGTTGACCTTTGCACTCCAAAGGAGGAATATGAGAGTGAGTATTTTAATACTCTGGAGGATGCCTTGAGCTGGCTTCGTGAACGCTTCTCTGTTGACATCAAAAGTTTAGAGGATGTGGATGAACTGTGTGACGAGTGGGAGAAGGCGTCGCCAGACGCATTCTGTAACATCTATGAGTTCAGGATTGACAATTTCTGAGGAAAACCCGCAAAGCCCTGATTTTGGGCTTTGCGGGTCCATATATAATGGTAATATCATAAATGTCACTTTAGCAATAATGCATAAAGAGACTGAATTATCCTTGTTAACTTCTCAAAGCCTTCCGTCTTTTCAAGGGTATGCTCGTCCATATAGAGCTTTTTGTTTACTTCTATCATTATCGAATGGTATGTAACTGGGACGTTGAATGTCTTACTATTTGAGAAGGGTTCATTGATACCCACTTTGTATCCGTTTGATTTGAAGTATTGAACAATGTTGCCAATAACAACTTTGCTCGGGCAGGTCTCGTCATCATTGTATCCTATGCAGATGTCAATGTCTGGAGGATTGGAGTTCAACAGGTTGGGCAATGCCGAGAAACTATGGCAGTCAACCAAAAGGGTACTTCCTATCATTCCAACTAATTTCTTGGAAATATCCGAATGGTAGTCTGCATATAGGGCAAATGCCTCACTTTTTACACTATAAGAACGTAAAACGTCACCATGTCTATCCTGGCATGGTACCCAACGTGAATAGGATATTCCCAGTCCATCCTTTTCAAGGGGATCGTTAATCAAACGCTCAACATCACAATAAAGTCTGCAATAAGGGAATATCATATGGCAGATATTATTTGCCTCTTGCTCGGGAACAAATAGGTTGTCAGTATAATAGTCAACAAGAAGACGTTCCTCATCATCCAGATTATTAAAACAGACTTTAGACTCTACAGGAAATGAAGTTGAAGAATGAGGAACATGAAGGAGCAAGTTATGATAGCGCCTGTTATCATAATTGCGAACATTGAAGAAATCGATTATTTCTTTTGCTCCACAATGTAGATTATGTGCTTGAAGAGTTTTTTGCATTGGAACAACAAATCCGTATTGAAAAGACCATCCACCAAGAGGATGTGCAGGACGAAGGTTAATAACTCTGAAGAATATTGCAAGAAACGCCTCGTCAGATAGTTCATATCCGATCTCTTCTTCAAGATGGTACTTTAACGTTCTGAGTGCGACTTTCGTTCCTTCTTCATGAAGGAATGAAACGTCTTCGAAACTATCAAGAAACGTGTGATAGCTTAAATCTCCATTGGGATGTCTTTCATCCCATGACAAACTTTTTTTCTTTTCCATTGTTGTTACTATTAATTGTTATACAAAAGGTTGTTCCGTTGAACATTGTGGGTATAACGACAAGTAACAACACTTGCTTTGGGAGTATAAAAAATCCTTATATGCCGCTGATGCGCACACATAAGGAAATCTACAATCTCTGAGCTTTATGAGTTTTTGGCGTTTGCCCACATCTGCTTTTCAGCTCGCCACCGTGGCTATTCGGGCATTGCTCTATCCCTGAAGCTCGGTTGGCACGCATTGCTGCGTTCTTGATGTAAATTTCCGAATTACTTCATCAATTCTGGTGCAAAGATATTATAATTTCTTCATACCTCAAAACTTTTAGTCTTCTTTTATTGCCATTATCCTCTCTTTCCGATTTTCGTCAATCAGGAAGCACTTCTGGGAATCAATCATGGCGAGATTCTCAAACTCTATCATATCCGTTCTCTCTCCATCCAATCTTGTGTGGCCGAAAACTTGAAACACCTTATTCAGACCATACGCATTGGGGGCATCTGATATCGAATGTTCCTCAATGTCTGCCCAAAGCACACTACCAGTCTTTTCTCCGAACCACGAACGATTTCTTCCAACAACGGATAACATTTCCTGTCCCATCGGCTTGTAATCCAGCTGATTGATCCTGCCTATGATATTCTCGTCTGCCACCGAAACCTCATTGTCTGGCAGTTGCCACATATTCGTATTCACCTTGTGAAGCCAATAAAAGGTCAATCCGGCGTGAGTAAACACATATGTTATACCATTCACGATTTCCATATGGGCGAACTGAAATAATGACCTGTAATCACCAAACACTTCGTGATATTTGTCCCAATTCTGTTCGTCCATTCTGCTTCCTGCGGCTAGATCACGATACATTTTCGAATAGTAATGCTGGTCATGGTTCCCCTTGAGCAAGACCACCTTGCCCCTGTTGTCCAACTTCAAGTTAATAATTTCCATCAGGTTCTGATAGATGTCATCAGCCAGACCGTCCTCATCTTCGTAGGGGTCAAGATAGTCGCCAAGAAAGACAACCCTGTCGACAGCATCCATATACTTTTTGACGGGCTCTTTCCAAAAGATGCGCCCATGCACATCAGGTATTACCATTATTTTTTTAGCCATAAATATAACTTTGGATTATTTTAAGGGATAGCACTCCTTGAACTCTTCAGGGTAATGCACCCGGAACCAAGAAGCACGATACCACATGGTAGTTGTACATGTTATATGCGAAAGGGAGACAACTTTCTTATGATTCTCCATGAAATACTTCCAGATCCTCACTGCCTCTTCAATGTCATGAAGGCCCAACCTTTTAACTCCTACCAAGAAATTCCTTTTGATCGGCATATAGTCAGGGTATCTCATGTATCGTCTCATCCGTTCGCATTCTGTGAAATCCCAATCTGAAAGAAGACTCAGTATAACCGGTATCTGTTCACGGTAAAGCAGTAATCCTCTAGTGAGCTCATAAAAATACTCATAAAAGATTTCAAATATTTCAGCCGACTCATCAGCTTTCATTAAATAAATAAATTGGTATGTATTTTCGTATAGAGCTGGACACCATATGGCATTGATGCTATACAAATCTTCCATATATGTGAATTTGATCTCACCAAATATCTCAGTCAATGTATTTGAGCACCATATTTTGCCGATATCCTCATGTCCCGATGAAAGGAATTCCAGCGTAGCGGGATCCTCATCCGGAATCCTGTCATAGTTAATAGACAGGCCTTTGTTTTGTTCAATCAGTTTTAAACACCTGCTTATACAAGTCAGCTTTTCCATCCCCAAAATGTTGATGCAGATATATCCCATGCTTTTCAGCTCCTGCATGGTCATTCGGGGGACAATGGTTTTCTGATTGGTATCCTCGCTTTCTATTTCTATCGTATCCGTGACCTCGTTATAAGGCTTGTCAAATATGCATATCCCACTGGCATGAACAGAATATACAGGTACTCGCTCACTCCTTTTTTTCTCAAAGTTGGGTCGATATCCGACGCCCGCCTTCAATACACAATCCTCTCCATATGTGGTTTTCAGATACTGAATAAGATCATCTCTTCTTGCATCTTCCACAACAATATCGATATCGGGAAAATTGTCCGTTCCCCTCAGGAAGAAATTCTCGAATACCAGCCATGAGTTGGGTTCTATCTGCGTAATTCCCAGACAATAGTTGACCATGGAATTGGCTGCAGACCCATAGCCGGGACTGACAAGAATGTTTTCAGAATGGCAGTATTCTATCAGGTGGTAGTAAAAGATGAAATAAGGTTCGAATCCTGTGAGAAAGTCTAATTCATAATCTATTTTTTCATTGATTTCTCTCATATATGCACCATCCTTATCCGCATATCTTTTCTTCGCACCTTCGTAGACGAGGTGGCTGAGATAGGACTCGGCGTTTTCGAATCCTTCTGGTATCGCTATCTTTGGCCAATGTATTTTCATATTGTTTGTTTCTTTTTTAGACTTTCCATTACAAAAACTTTTCCATTGTTGATATAACTCATCTGTATTCAAATAATCATCCTAAACTTCACCTAATTAGTATATTAAATATATTTATGTAGTCTATACCTTCTTCTTCTAGCATTGTCTTCTGTCTTCCAGAAATACGAGGGTCTTTACCGCAGATTAGAGCACACGTGGCTGGTTTCATGGAATTATATCCTTTTGCCTTTATGACCTCGACAATCTGCCAATATCCTTTTTTCTTCGAGTCGAATCTGCAAAAACGGCCATCTTTCTCATACCAGCCGCAATCTACATTATTTACGTAATACCAGACTTTTGAATGATGGCCGGTATCTTTTCCGCCCTGCGACCTAAAGTCAAACTTGTCAGCATAGTCAATCAGCGGGCTTCCCCATACGAACTGCTCTTCTCTGAAACAGGCATCGAAATCCAAAACCTTGTCTTCTACGCCCAATGCTTCCGCCATATGAGTGATGGACTCGCCAATTCTGAAGGAATTACCTCCAATCCGAATTTTTAGGTGTCTTGTCAGTAGGAGCCGTTTCAACATGGCTGCATATTGTATACTATCATGAAATAAACGTTGAGTGAACTTATCCTCGTCGTACAAGGCAAGCTCCTCTCCCTCATTATCATGCTTTTCAATGAAGGATATGATTTGCTCATCTAATTTGTTCTCGTCAATGTTCCTGACGTATTCTCTATATTCGTCATCATAGTCATAATACAAATCGGCACCATTAGCCTCCAATGTTTTTGCCGTTCTTATCATCAAGGAATTTTGAATCATCCAACTATACATATAGTAATGATTGTGGTCGGAAGATTCTTTTTTGAAGAGATATTTGTAACTATTCATTTCTGAAACGTAGCTACACAACCATCTAAAATTGAATTTATCCTTATAGTAGTCAAGATTCAGCCTTTCCTTATGTTCATATAGACTTTCCAACAATTCGTCGTTTTTCAGAGGAAGTCCAAAGCGCTCATGCCAAAAATCCAGCATCGCATTGTTCTTTTCGATGAAACATCTGTATGGTTCTTTCGTAAATATGTAGCTATAGCACAAGTTGATAACGTATAGAGGATATCTTTGCTTTGTGTCATTTTTGTCGTTTGACAAGAGACAGTCCTCGTCGAAAAGATCCATAGCAACAAGGTACTTCAACTTTTCAAGGTTGAGGTAAAGGACTGCCATTTCAAGTTCCTCACGGTATGTGAGATCTTCAATAATTGTTTTTTGCATATTTTACTAAGTCTAAATAAAAGATTCTCAAAATGTATTTACCAAACATGTCATACAGCCATCTGTTATTCCATCCACAAAGCCTGTAAGCATGATAGGATTCCGCTCTTGTGTTAATCTACCTCTTTGTTCAGTACATTCTCGGGCGTACATAGTGTATTCTGTAGATATGGTCGAAATAATTCTCCCAGTTATTCTCTCCTTCGCCTATCTGAAATCCGTAGAAACGGGTGCCGGTCTTCCTGTATTCAGGAAACCTGCTCATCAGCTCCTCGGTAGTACGGGGAATCAGGAAATCGGTCACCCATAGTACGTCGGCATTCATAAAACCGTCTTTGTCATTGTCCAATAGAGCAAAGGTGAGACGGAGCATCTTCTCCGCATCCGTACCGCCTCCGATATCACTCTCCTCATTATTCTTAATTTTATGAATATTAATGTGAACTTGACTGCAAAGGTACACAATAATACCTTTTCCTACAAACAAAAAATGTCCACAAGCCTTGTGGACAATTATCATTTATCAAACAGTTGCCCAAATTCAAGTTGTAAAGTTACTGTTGTATGTATTTTATTTTAGCATATAGTGCCTTGAAGAGATCAGTTGTCAATAGGCCCTTTATACAGTATTTTTAATACAATACTTTCAAAAACTTCTTTAAGTTCCGATAATGAAAACTGACATTCTTCACCTCGATGCGCTCTTTTATTTCTTTCCTTTCTGAATGCTAAATAACAATTGCATTCCTCTTGGGTAAAGCCAAAATAATAATATAAGGCCAATATTATAATCCCCAAGTCTTTTTTAGGATTCAAAAGTTTATATGAAGAGTGTCTAGGTTGGGGCCTGTCATGAATTGTTACAGTACTATAATCATTGTTGAATGTGAAATTACTTGGACTAATTTGACATATTCTTCTTGTTTCGTTATCCTTGATAATAAGGTGCGTCTCAGACAATGTTGTTGAAAGATGGTCTAAAATATAGGACTCGACAAAAACTGACAGATTCAAGATGTTTGTCCTTATAGTTCTTTCTTCATCTAATGCAAGCATCTCCACAAAATTTAGCAATGGATTACGATGCTCATCCTTGAGGAAAGTAAAACTGTCAATAATATCCATATAATCTGCAATATAAGATCTCTTAATTGCATTTTGAATAACATCTGAAAATTTACAATAGTTGCTATAAGTATCTTGCCTGGAATAATTATACTCAGGGGATTCTTTAATAACATAGTCATCAATCTTCGCTATCTTTATAGCTTCTTTATAATTCCATGATTTGTTAGATGCCGTAAACATAACAACTTGATTGCCTATATTCTTCTTTTTAATATAATCGGCTATCAAAATGCCCGTATAATCTTTTGGTGCAACATCTTTTTTGAAATCATCTTCATGAAGGCGCAAATCTACTAAATAGCAGTCTGCTTTGTGTTCATTTACAAATGCGTTTAAAGATACCAGAAGGTCCTCTTTAGAAAGTTTATCATCAAAAGGATAAGGGTACAATTCCGATTTGGAGTTTTGAAAAATAGTCTTAAGCAAATTGTACCAACCCTTTTCCCCTTCATCATCAATATATAATATTTTTTTCCCACTAATACCCCTTATGATGGGATCAATAGGGTGCTTTTTTTTCCAGTTTTTGGTAAACAGTTCTCTCGATCCTTCTTTTGCCATTAAGTATTTAAAATACAGCATATTAAGAATAGATTTGTTCCCTATTTCTGGTTCTGGTCCATTCCATGAAAACATCTGAATCCAGCGGATAATAGCCCACTCATTTGCTATACTATGGTGAGTGCCATAGTTAGATGGAGCGGAAATAATCAAAGATTTCAAAAATTTTTTGTATTTGTCCGTCTGAAGAAAAGCATCGTCATCACCACAAGGGTACTGGGCGACAATGTCTCTAAATTCTCCTAACAATGTTTTCTCATCTTTGGAATTCGTTATGAAAACGTGATATGAATTTATTATACTTCCAAGTTTCGATAGTTTTAGAATGTTGTCGGCAGTATCAGAGCCAATAAAAAGAATGGGGGTCGTAATTTTTCTCCAACTCGGCGTGAGACGAATATGAGCTGCTACACGTAATCCTGTATATTCAAGGTAGTTCTCCAGATTGAATGTGCATGGAAGGACAATAAGGTCATAGAATGTATCCTTTAAAAATAGCAGTTTTTCGGAGATAAAACTGTCATAATCATAGGATTGGTTGGTAGAGTCATATTTCAACAGTTTTGAATCAACTGTTATTTCGTCAAAGTTGATTTTTTCTGCACTTCGCAAAAAAAACGGCATATTGTTATTATGGAGAACAAGTATTTTCATAAATTAGTCTTCTTATTTATCTCTTTACATATTTCTTCATTCACACTCTCTATGGATACATCAGAACCATCATCCCACAATAGTTTATGTAATTTCTCTGCCCTGTCTGCTTCATCATCATTGTCTATGTCATCAATGTCATCATAGTTCCACAAATAGTATCTGTATTCCAACAATAGAGTTAGTCTCCATGCTTGCCCATACATGTATTTTAACAATGGATGCTGCATGTCCGTCCTACTGTATTCATCTAAAAAGGATGGTAACTTATCAGAATAGAACTCAGATGCATCGACACCAAGTAAATGACCACTCTGAAGTATTGTATTTTGCCCAATGCCTCCGCTGAATATAATCAAATATTTTCCAGACTTCTTTATATAATCAAGAACTGCATTGAAAAGATCATTGTTCACGAGGTAAGTTCGGTGAACAGCTATCAGAGAGAAATCCGATAGTGAAGAGTCCAATGGCAAAGATTTATCAAGCCCCAAAGAGATCACTAGATTCCCCTCTTTGCACAATTCATCAAGTTTGTTCTGTGAGTCAGTGGTAAGATTAGGCTTATCTCTGTCTTGTCTATCGTCTATAATTATTATTTTACGATTCATTTTTATTTATAAGTATGAAAAGTGAGAATATATTTAAATCCAGGGCAGTCTTTTTCCGAAATGGGGTGTATTCCATTCTGGCAGTTTTTATCAGAAGTTAAGTAGTCTATATGGAAACAACTTACTTCTTTGTTTAATCTAAATTTACTTTCTACAGCAAAATCACACAAGTTATTCAGTTTTTCTTTTATTGTATAGATATCACCATCAGGGTCTTTACCTAACACTTTACTGTCAAATAAGTCTTTGTTTGAAAATGAACTAACCTGTAGGATTTCAAGTCGTATGGAACTTCCTTGCTCATTCTCGTCTCTATTGCATGTTATTTCTATGTTTTGAAACTCAGGTCTGTTAAAGATGTTTGCCGCAATTATCTCGAGTGCTTCTTTTACCATTTGGGTATGAGTGTAGAATGTAACACCCTCGAGATCCTTGAGTTTTTCATTGTCGACTTTGAATGATTTATTCTTGAATGTATTTTTGACTGTTCTGTAGAAATAATCATCACGGAACTCAATGCATTTCTTGAAAATATCAATGATATCATTGAATGTATCAAGGGTGCGTTTGTTGATAACACCAGGACGTATGTTCTCTGGAAATTCAGCCAAAGGCATTGAAGAAGGCCGCTCACCTGGATGACTTTTCATCCATTGGGCTAGATATTTATTGTATCCGACCTTTATCTCGTATTCACTCCAATAATAATTACCTTCATCATTCAAAAGAAAATTTTTAACCAGCATCCACAACCTAACATTCCCCAAATCATTGATTCGTTTGCTCCATTCCATGAGAATTTTTGAATACATCTTTTTGAATTCATCAAAATTCTCATAAATAAAACCTTCTTTATCTTTTGACTTGTCCCAAAGATGAGTTGTATATTTTAATGCATCTTTTTCTCCAAAAAGATGGAGGAACCTATATATAGTTTCTGTATCAATAATGGTCGGCTTATATGCTTCATCTACAACTGTACTATTGGGAGAGTCCTCGTTGACTCCACTATCAGCAGACGTGGTCGCTGGTGAAGATTTCTTTCCTCGAGTTCCTTCTGGAGGAAAATTTGTTATGCTCTTTATGTATGAAGCATCTCTGGCAAGAAGTTTTGAGACCTCTCGCTTCTGAATGTAATCCAGTGCTTTGTTACTGAGCAGGAACTTTATGAACAGTTCTATATTGTTCTGATCCATGACTATCTAATCGTCTAAACCATTACTTAATCTTCAAAAAGTGACACATCTTCAAATTCCACATCATAGTCAGAAAACTCGACGGAACCCGCAGATAAATCATGATGTCCTTTTTCGTCATTATTGTTGTCACTTGTTATGTCAGCCTCTGACAGTATTTCGCCTGTACAATACTTATGGAAAAGGTTTGCCGCGGCTTCTATGCCTTCACGTTTCCATGTCTCTATAAGCTTGTCAACAGGAACATTCTTATTCCATCTTAATATGGTCGTTTTAGGTGGCTCACTTTGAGATATGAGCCAGAAATTCATTCCCTTCTGTCGGCAAAGTGTAATATAACATAGAGGGAGAAACTTAGAAGACAGAATGTTTAAGCCATCTTTATTAGTAACATGCGTGCCATTTTTTTCAAGCCAGGACTTTGTATTGTTGCTAATTGAAATGAACTTTTCCTTATCAAAAAGCATGCAGTGTCCTATAAGGCTGCCCTTTTCAGAGCATCTTATTTCTACCTTTGTGTCAAATTTATCCTCAAATTCTTTAACCGTGTATGATTGAACAAACACGTATTTCTTTGCCTTTTCGGTCTCTTTGTCGCTATATAGACAAGGGCTAAGGCTCATATACCTTTCATGTAATTTTTGGTATACTTTATCTTCGGACCCTTTTATCATCCTGAGATAATTCAGCTTTCCATCAATAACATTTTCAAGAACCGGCTCACCTTTTTTTATGTACCCTTTTTCATTTTTATATTTAGGATAGAAACGAGCATATGCATCTGCGTAACCGTATTTCTCCCAAATATACAGGATACATCTTATCTCATGGACATATTGTCGTGCTACGTTTGTCTTACAATTTACAGTCAACCCTGTAACTTCCTGTCGACGACCTCTTTTTTGAAGGCGGGTTTTGCCTTCGTTGATTGTGAATCCCTGATCTGTTATTATTTCTGTTACCTCTTTCCTAAAATCGCTATTTGGTTGAAATCGATTGCGCATAGAACTAAAAGTCATATCATCGGCATATCGACTATAATGCATGCCGTATTTAAAGGAAAGCTTACGGAGTTTTTTGTCCAAGACATCACAAATGGCATTTGTTAGTAATGGAGATGTAGGAGCCCCTTGAGGCAATACAAAACTCTCCTTGCCAGTATTGTCAACTACACGAATAGCGCATAAACCACCAATTACCTGTGCGATTGTCTTGTTAAAACTAAAAGGGGGAAGTTGAAGCCTTGCAATAACTCGCCCTTCTGAAATAGAAGGGAAGAAATCTTTCAAATCCATGTTGAACACATAATTGTGTCCCACATGCAACTTTGCATTATCTGCTACACTTCGGCCCGGGGCAAATCCCATTGCCGAATCACTCGGTGTGTATATTTCCTTAAAGTATTCGTTCAGACATGTCTGTATGGAATGAAGTGTTCTATATGGAGCAGAGATGTCACGCGTCCCACCGTGTTTTTTCCTGATTTTAAAAGTACGGTATCTGCGTACATTTACATTCTTCGGATTGCAATATGTATAAATTTGATGTAACGTAATAGGCTGGAAATTTTCGCCGAACTCCTGTTGCTTGATTCGGTTTAGTTCTCTTATGAGATCCTGTCTATTATACTCACTTCTGCTTTTTCCCATTTGTTACATTTAAAGAAAATGGTCTTGAGATGTTCGGGAGCTACGTTTCTTCAATATATAAATAACAATACACATTAACCTTATAATAGTTTATCATGCATCGCATTATCAAATATTACTTTATTGCCCTTGACCTCTCTTTTCAAAAAAAAAGAAGTTGGGTCATCTCGGCCAAACACCGGACGCAATTCAAAGTTCACTCCACAAACAATCTCAAAGACCACTTTTATTTTTTTTGCAAAGATAATACATTTGGGCGAAATCTATGTTCGCATTTCGGAATATTTTTTGTTCATTTCACAAATTCTTTTGTAGATATCGTCTAAGATGGTGCCATCGGAGTGGAGGACGATAAGTTCCTTGCCATATGAACAGAGGAGACGGATGAGCTCGTAGTTCTTGATGCAGTCGATGGTGTAGAAGGCACCTCCTTCGAGTTGGGGATACTGTTGGCGTAGCTTTGTTTCTGCATCACCTCTTTGGTACGTTTGTGTGCCATGGAGAGGTTTGGTTTCAATATAATCTCTTGAAAAGTCACTTGCCCAGAATAAGATATGTTCCACTGGACTATCTTCATAATAGGTTACCCCCACGATATCTTCGAATCGTTCGGCAAGATCATCCGGACAAGGGGAGTATTTCCTATCAGGTAAAGATTCTACCTTATCTATTCTGTCAAGAGCGAAGGTGAGAATCTTCTTATCTTCATCGGCAGCACCCAACAGGAACCACCGATCGTTGAATTGCTTTAACAAATAAGGATGGAAGTTAATGCTTCGAATAGACGGGGCGTTGAACGTATGGTATGACAAACGAATCACAACCTCGTTGGAGATGTTGTCGAAAAGTATACCGAGCAGGTTAGAGTTCCTCAGATAAGGATTGTTGCTAAAGCTTATGATTTGGCGGCGTTCTTCTAGGCCAAGTCCTATCTTGAAATCCTCTAGCCATTGGAAGTTGTCGAGGCCATCGAACTGTCCGATGGTACTTAAGACTTCTCGCAATAGGTTACGCTCTTCACGGCTTAACTCTTGAGAGAAAATAGAGAAGGAATGGTCAGAATATGTGACTATGAGTTTTCCGTTTTTTTTCGCTTCCTTGATAGGAGCGTTAAACGGCGAGCACATCAATGCATCCAGATCTTTTTCAATTGTACGTTTTCCTACAGGCTTATATCCAAGCTCATACAACATGTCATTTACTTTCTCCGTCAAAGTTTTCCTGTCGTAGTAATGATGGCGGTCAGACAATAATTTGTCCAAGCACTTGTATCTGAGGAATGCATTTTTGTTTGTAGGCATGTTCTTTTTTTTTCGGCAAAGGTACAACTTAATTGCGAATAGTATGTTCGCACTTAGATTTTTCGACGACAAAGATACGACTTTTTCTCCAATAAAACAATTGACAGAGATATTTTTCTTTCATTAGTTCCATGGACTGATAGACAAAGATTATTCTATATAATAATAAGGTGAGGTTTTGAAGATAATAGTACTACTGAAAAGTTTCCAGCCTACTTGTTTGGTTTTCTATTCTATTTTTGTAATTTTGCACAGGATTAAATAACTTAAACAGTAACATGCAGGAAACGTAATATTTTGATGGCATCTACTCTGGCTGCAATGGTTTTGGTGCCGTTAGGTCGCAAATATGTTATCTTGCCTCTGAGAAACCTAAAGATAAATAGCTTATAAATGTCGGTCCTGAATATTATTCTTTGTATCTGTATAGTGATAACTATCTTCTGTTTCCTCTCATGCCTTGTAGGGTTTTTCATCGAATGGCATAACGAGGGGTCTGCACCTTGGTATCTTCCTTTATTGGGGTTGTTTATTATTCCAGCATCTATTCTTTTCTTATTCATAATAATGAAAGAGTTCTACTCCAACTGTAAAAAAGCAGGAGGTTTGAGGACGTATCTCGCCCTCCAAAGGGAGGAGAGACAAAGGCAGAAGGAACGCGACCGACAGTTGGAAGAGGAGAATAAAGAATACGATCGGATAAAAGAGCTTTATCAGAAAGGGGAACTTAAAAGACGTGAACTGCCAAGATGTCTAGACGGCATCACGGATTTTGAGTTTGAGGACATTACTGGTAAGTATGAAACCTTTAAAGACCTTATTTACATTGAAAACAAGTATAACGAGAACATTAACAGTTTCTTCTTGCGCCATTACCAGAACATTGAACTGAAACATGGACTTCGTGTCATCTTCCTGCCGTTAGACGTGGAGAGACTGAAGGAAAAGGCCATTACAGACTATCTCAGCCCTGATAATGGAATCGTTTCCGACTCCGTCATCGACTACTCCTTCCTGCTTGACAAGCTATGCTACCCAGAAGATTCGGCAAAGCTAGAACATGGAATCCTGACTCTCTATGGAGGCAGGAATAATCATGGTGCAGAAACCCAGCACGGAACATACTATCACATGGAAGAGGGCGATGACGAACAGCTTATGGCTCAAATCAACGCCATTGCGAAAGAAGTGTTTGAATCCAACTCCGGGGGATTATACAGCACCATCCAGAGACCTACTGAAGGTGAAGGAAAGTCCAAGAATTATGCTGACAGCCAGTTTTCTTGGGAGATATACAGTATTGTGGACGAAATCAAAGAGCGTATCGAGAAGCTGGAGCAGCGTGGCATCTCGAGAGCCCTGCTGCAAGAGATGCTACAGGGAAAAAGCAAACTGAGCAGACTAATTGTCACCAAGGACTATCGGATCATACTACCTGATTACGATGACATGGAAATCAAGATGGAGCCGCTGAATAAGGCGGTGTACCTGTTGTTCCTGAAACATGCAGACGGAATCAAATTTAAGCATCTTTCAGATTACCGAAAGGAACTGACGCAGATATATGCCAAGTTGAAGCCCTACGGCATTAACGACAAGGTAATCCAGAGTATCGAAGATGTCACCAACCCCTGTCTCAATTCCATCAACGAGAAATGCGCACGCATACGTGGAGCTTTTGTCTCCCGGTTTGATGACGAGCTTGCAAAGAACTATTACATCTATGGCTTCAGGGGGGAGGCAAAAAAGATCTCTTTGTCCCGTGACCTTGTGACTTGGGAGGAATAATACTCAGAAAATCTTTCATTTCCACAAGGCTTGTGAAGGGATATTCTTTGGAGGGAAGCAATTCTTCTTGTAATTTTGCCAAAGTTCAACCAATAAAAACAAGAAGAAGTATGGCGGAATATGAGTACATTATGGCGCAATGCCGGAGGTTTCGCTCAACAAAGTGGGACGAAATCGAGTTGAATCGATGCAAGGAGATGCTCAAGGCATTGAGCCGGGAGGATCAGGTAAGGGTTTATAAGTGCAGGTTCCTATTGGATAAGCATCCGCTTAAGGTTGCTGCCTTCAAATTGCTGTTTGCTGACAGGCTCGGTAAAAGAGAGAAACGTATCCAGTCCATGCCCATTGAGGAATTGATAGCCGAGTTCCTAAACAAAAAGAGTGGTAACGTGGCATTAGCACGCAAGGAGATGCACGAACGGTACAAGCGAAACAAGGGCGATGAGCGACAGAAAATCCGGCAGACTTTCTCCCTCTCTACTCAGTCAGACCAGCAATGGTTGAAGACTCAGGATAGACGCGAGGAATATGAAAAGAAATATGGAAGACCATATCCAGAGTTTAAGCCGTATCGAAGAGATTAAGTATATGAGATAAACACTCCATACCTATATGAAGTCAAAATTGGATACGACTGAAGAAAAGCCGCAAAGCCCTGTATGACAGGACTCTGCGGCTTTTAAATTGCCAAATATTGTGTTGTGAAATATCTTTTTTCTTAAGCAATAGCCTATTTCCCAAGAATGATATTCACCAATGTAGTCACATCAGCGATGGTTTTCTGTCCATCGTTGTTAACATCGGCAACCTCCATGTCATAGTCTGAAGAATTCATGGGAATCTTCCCAAGAATGATGTTCACCAGTGCCGTTACATCGGCAATAGTAACCGCCCCATCCTTGTTCACGTCACCAATAATTTTCTTTGACTGGGCATAGACTTCGTCAAGGAAGAACCTCTTGGCAGGGGTGAACGTGATGCTGACATTGCCCTTGCCCGTTAGTGTCAACGTATAGGCTGTCCACTCTCCGCTCTTCATCGTCAGCTCGGTTTCCGAAAGCTGGGCATTACCATTGACGGTAAGCCTTAGTGAGGTGCCGTCGGATCCCCATGGAGCAGCCTTGAAGGTGAACGTGGACTCTCCGTTTACGGCAAACTCTGGCGTGGTGACGGTGCCGTTATTACTGCTACTGCCGAACCGGGCACACTTGTCTCCTCCATAGTAGTTGGTTGCCGTCCACCCTTCGTTGTCGGGCAGATAGGCCTTGGAAGATGATGCCACACCTGTGCCACTGAACTGGCCGTCGTTGCCTCCAGTACCGGTACACTGGTCGAAGGTTTCCTTGAAGTCGGTGGAGGTGGTATAAATGACGTAGATGGCTGTGGCTACGGTGCTCATATTACCGTTACCGTCGACAGCGACAGCTTTCAGCGTTGTACTCTCGCTTATCGTGATGGGCTCTGTATATATGATACCATCGGTCTTCGGTGATGAACCATCAATGGTATAATATATCGCCACATCTGGTGTTGAACTGGAGATTGTTACTATCTGTGTACCACCATAAGAACCTCCGTCAGGGGAGAACACAGGCTTGGCAACGCTTATACTTGCGCTTCCCGTATAGCGGACGTCGTCATCAGCCGTTGTTACAGACGTATAAGGATCAAACGCAACATCGATAGAATCTCCCCAGACATACTCAGCCAAATATGGGAAGTCCACAAAGAGGTTTCTGTTTCCCTGGATTTCGGCTACGGCATTGTTGCGGGCTGTTTCCAGCTCGTCGATGGGATCGCTGTCCAGCCAGGTGAGATAAAGGGTGTATGCCCAGGCTTTCAAGGTAGGCCAAGCATTGTTTTCTAGTTCCTGCAGACCTTCCTTGCCAGACCATGTCAGGTTCTGATAGCAGGTGGCCATGTACATATAAGCTCTGGCAAAGTCTCCCTTATACTGGTCGCCGGGCTCCCAGCAGTTGCGGCCACTCACACCATCGATGGTGCCTGTTCCAACCTTGTCGTAGCCTTCTTCCTCTTCCTTCACTTCGTCGACGATGCCCATCGGGTAGTTGCTCTTCGAGGAATTTGCCTGGGAGTCTGATGGATAGAGGTTGTAAAGGTCTTTGTAGGCTTTGGGGGCAGAGGATCCTCCCCACCAGCTTTTAGGAAAGGAGTGCTCGATATTCATACCGCTGATGGCGGTTCCAGTGTTCTCGGATGGGAAATAGAACTTTCGGGCACTGTACCTGTTCACACACTCGCCAGTTTCTGCAATGCGGTCGGTATAGTAGAAGCCCCACCAAGTCTTTTCTTCGCCACTGCCATAGGACAATACGGCAGGAGAGTCTATCAGTTCATAGATGGCTGTCTTCAACTCACTTTTCTTCAGTCCATTCAAGGACTGTGCATACTCAATCAGTTTTTCCCTTGATATGGCGTTTGCTGACAAGGTACTTAGGAATAGGATAAACAGATAGAAATATCTCATTTTCTCAAATTTGCCTACTTGTTGAATTATATTATTAATTGTCATCATCAAGAATCTCTGGGAAGAGCATCATTTGTTCCAAACCAACGGAGTTACCATAAGGGTATTCGCAATAACGGGTGATATTGTCATAGGTGGCCAGGTAACAAAAATCGTTGATAGCCTTGATGTCCTGGGGATTCTTGATGATTTGCCTGAGAATGGTGTTCAGGCAACGATAGCGCATCTTGTTGTATACCAGATTCGGGATAGCCCCGTCACGAGACGGGGTCATGGCGAGCTGCCTCATACAACGCCATGTTCTCCAAACCTCATGTAGATACCGGGTGAACGTACCTGACATCATCAGGTCTTGCAACATGCTGATCATCATAGGTGTGTCTTCGAATGATTTCTGATGGGCAAACTCTACTGTATATAGGCATTTCGCATCGAAGCTTGGTGCCTGATGGGCTAGCTTCAGTAGTCGCTGCTTATTCGGCTCTGTCTGGCTCTTTCGCAGTTTGTAGATGGAGTCATAGTCAGGAATGAACTGCTTGACGTCCATGTAATCCACCACATCCTTTTCTGTGATCTTTCCATAATGGTCCAATGAGAAACGACTAGAAAGTCTATCTGCAAAATGCTTGTAAGCAGACAGTGCCTTTTTCCACGATAAGGAATCGGATTGATTCCAAAGGGCAGTGTCTCTCGGAAGGATGTTGACAAGTGTTTTCACATATTCCTTGGCAGCAGCCTGAATGGCTTTGTCTTTGATTACGTCAACCTTAATCTGGCTGATTTCTTCATTGACGACACCACCCAAACGAAACCATAGTTCGGCGTCGCAATAAGCAGCCCTTAATATGGCATAGCCGTTGGCTATGTCCAGCATGTCGTTGAAGACGGGTATGTCTGGCAACGCGGTGTCCGCCTTGAAATAAATATCTTTGTCCGACAATGTCTCTATTTCATAGCAGGAGAGACTGTCATAACCGATACCAACGGTATCCACATCCGCTGTATCAGCATCCATATCCGTAGCACTGGCATCAGTAGAATATCCTCTAACCCTAACTAGGGATGCAACTATAATACTTACTATGATGGCAATGATAACTACAATCGCTGTTTTTTTCATTCTCCAAAGGTTTCTTTTATTTCTGTCACATGATTGCCCCAACGATATGAGCAGCTGTTACATCTGTATCTGGGGCTGGATACCTCAACCACACATCCGCCTGGAATCAACCGACCCTTCGCAATATCCTCGCTTAGGACGGTGTCCCTACCATCTGGTTCATAAAGGCCATAGAAATACTCACCTACATCCGTACCACCGCACTTAGGGCAACGGTCTCCACTACGGTTATCCGGTGCCAGTGGTCGCGATAGGTAAAAAAATGTGGCTCCTAGCAGGCAAGCAATTGTTGCCAAAATGATAATCGTTTTCCTTTTCATCTCAATGCCAATAAATTACAACAGTTTTTCACATCTATCAGTCATCTTGTGGGTGACAAGAGATACAACAATGTGCAAAGGTATGAATTAAAAACGAAATAATCATATTAAATTAAATAAAAATTTTCGGAGCATTGAAAAACACTCATTTGCCCTGCGTCCATATTTTGGGGGGAGGTCCCTTTCTTCTTTGGACTTTATTCAGTATTCTCGCAGTTTTTCTCGAAGTGATTACACGGTGTCACCTAACGTCACCTAACGTCACCTAACGTCACTTGATGTCACTTTTTCCACAATGCCCGTATCCTATGTAGTGTGACCAGCATAGGGAATAATACTTTTCCTGTATGTTGTGGACTGCTATTATCAATAGTCAAATAAATAAAGTAGGAATAGCGATGGCCTTTTAGCAACCGCTGATATGACGAGTCTTGTAGACACTAAAGAACAATATACATAAGAAAAGCCGAACACGTTACCTCTTTGAGCGACGTGCTCGGCTTTTCCATTTTGTAATCACACCGCAATCCTATTCCGTGGGGCCTTTATATCTTCCTGTTGCTATTTCTAATGCAATCTCCTTATTGATAATATAACGCTTCCCAATCCTATGAATGGCAGGATCATATTTCCCGCTTCGTTTGTAATTATAGGCAGATTTCAAACTACAGTGGAGCAGGTCTGCAAGTCCTTTCAAGCCAACTACATAGAGACGCGGATTTGCAAGAAGATGCTCAATCGTACTGTCCTTAATTCCAGATAGATATGACGGTATTTCTTTGTTATTTAAGCAGTTGCCCACTTCTTCCTTGATTAATTGGCGAAGATGGGGGATGACATCCTCCAATGTAAGTTCGTTGAGTGGCTTGGTGATGATATCTTGTTGGTGATCCATACTATATCCTTTCTGGTGTTTACGGTTTACCCTGCAAAATTATAGAATAATACGTAAGGTACAAGTATGTTGAGGTATCAATATCATTAGATGGATTGTTTATATAGTTTTTGATGGAGTTCTGTCCGCTTTTTGAGCAAAGACTGTCCGACACATTAAAAGCAGGGTAATTGTCACAGAAAAAGCTTGTGAAATTATTTATCTTCTTTCGAAGTTTCGATATTTATTTTGTACTTTTGCAGATGAATCTGAGGATTTAGCGACCTTCGAAGCTTATGTCCCATACAAAGTACTAATGTTATTATGTCATCATAAAGAAGATTATGAAATCAATATTTGATCCAAATGCCTCTGACGAGCAAATACTATTGTATATTACAGAAACAAAAGCATCTGATATTTCTTTGATAGAATATATCAAAGCAGAAATCGTGGCTTTGCAAATGATGGCAAAGACTTATGAGGGGACTGAAGCTGGGAAGATGTATGCTAATGTGGCAAATAGGTTGAGAAAGATTTGCGATAATCTGGAACAGTAATCAAACAACTAACAATACTGTAAAAAACGAGGTGCACTCTTAGCTGCATCTGGCTACTGTTGCCTATCGCATGGCAATCGGTATGGGACAGCCGTGTGAGGAAAGAGATGCTCTCCCAACTGGGCAATTATGCCCGTTTCCTCATGCAATAGATTCTGTTTGTTTCGGTTATGTATCGTAGAGGATACTTGTGTCCTTTGCTTTTGGGGTCCCGTGGAGGATGTGGGCAACCTCCCTACAGCCGCAGTCGCAGAGGGGGGAGAGTTTGCAACGCGAGCACATTTCTGGTTTGTAATCGCCAGCAGCAAACATGTTCCAGTATTCTACGTCCGTGATGACAGACTTGTCGAAGATATGCCCGACAATCCGTGGAGAGTGGTTACAAGTACGGATGTTTCCTGAGGGATCAACGACAAAGAAACCTTTAGCGGCAGCACACTGGTAACCGATGTTTAGGTGCTGGTATTTCTTCGGGTCTTTGATGGCACAGAAGGGAATCTCTGTCCCTACGCTGCCGAAACGGTTGGAGTAACCAAGGACTTCCTCCGCAATGTCCAGCATTTCGTTAGTCTGCACCCGGGTAAGCTTCAGTTCGTCCATGTGGGCAAGCCCACGGCCTCCAGGGAGGAAGCGGTTCAGCAGTAGGCTGCCGGCTCCGCTGATCAATCCTAATGAAAGAGTTTGGAACAGTTCGTGGATGTTCCGTTGCGTTACGGTGACATTCACCGTGGTATTGACTCCCAAGGCCTCGGCTTCCTTAAACCAATGAAGGACACCATCAGCGTTGTCCACTCCCGTATGATATTCGAATGTCTCATAACCAGGCAGGCTCATGCTCAGCTGGACATCGAGTTCCCTGAAAAGCTCCAGATACTCCTTCTTCATGGCACGCCCATTGGAGATGATGGTTATCTGCTGGTGGCATCCGATCTGCTTGCCCTTTTCCCAGATGTAGCGCAGAATGTCCGTGAACCCTTCTTTCAATAGAACTTCACCTCCAGATAACGAGAACATGCTGATACCTTCGGAATAAAGGATGTCAATGGCCTTTTTCCATTGATCCGTATCCAGTTCCTGCCCGACCGGATAGCTGGAAGATGGAGCATACCAGGGGCATGAGCAGAACTTACACTGGTGGTTACACCGGTATGTCAATTCCAAAACGACTGTTGACGGGAACCTTGTCTTCATCTTTTTTCTACGTCGTAGCCTGTCATCCTGTTGATGATTTCTTCTTTGCCTTTTACATGCCAATCGTATACACTGTCCTCGAGAGGCTTCTCTCTGTTTTTAAGGTAGATTGCAACGGCAGTATAGTCATACCAGGAACCGGAAATGGACACGTGGTATTCCTCTTGCCCTTTCGGCTTGAAGTAGAACACGTAGTAGGGCTTGTTCTCATTTGTGATATCCTCTCCGTTTACATCCTTTACTCCCAACTTTGAAGCACATTCGGCACACATCACGGTAACCTTGGCATCGTAGCCGAGACTATATACTATTTGTCTTACTTCACGCTCGATGAGCTCCTGATTAGTTGCTTCGTCACTTAACATCTGATCTGTAATGAGTTTCTTGCATACTTCACAATAGACCGTGGTGGGCTTCGGCGGTGCGGGAGAATAGCACATCGCTGTCTTCCGCGGCATATGGCTAGCGACTTTACCTGACAATTTTTTCAGCTTGCCAATAAGATCCTTTTTTGTTCGTTTTTGTTTCATACGCAAATTGCTTTTATTATCCTTGATAATCATCTACATCTCAAAACGGGTTATTTGTTGCTCTTTCCTATATTTCATTCCATAGCTGAAGCCGATGTGAAACATAATTTTCATACATGAGAGGAATGCCTTCCTCAGCAGCGGAATCGTGATTTCATAGCCTTGCTTATTGTAGTATGCCAAATAGGACGAGAGTATCTTGATATGATCTTTCACTAAGATGGTGTCATGCCATTCTTTAATCTTCTGGAAGTCTCCTTTCAGGTGGTCATTTTCAAAATGACCGACAAGGTCTCCATATGAAGTCGTACAATAGAGAAAAAGTTCCTTCCCATATAGTTCCGGATTATCTGGGACACTCCAGATGAATGGGAGAATATACCCCCAAAGCAATGATTCGCGGAGGGAATCTTCCATACAGGTTATCGGTCGGTGTCTTGTCCATCCGAATTCATAGCTATCTGAAACCTTCTTTTCCAGAATGGCCGCAAAAGACTTGTCTATGCTGTCTATGATAGGATTATCACCAATATCTACAAGGTCCTCTGCTTGAAGAGAGGTTGCATTCTCTAATGCAAGTTTCTGGATAGCTTTTGTTATCTCTTTCTCGTCAGAATCGGTGAAAGCTACATCGATTTTAGAATAGGAAGCTACAATGTATTTCCCTTTCAGGTCATTGAGAATTGTCATTCTATAAATCTCATGCTCGTCAATGATTGTGGGAAGGCCAAAGATGTAATCCCAGTCTTCCCTTTCTTCAAGTTCAGAAAGCGGTACTCCATAGTCGTCATGATCAAGCCAGCTGATGTAATATGGTAGCAGGTAGGCATATAGCTGATAAGATTCCCTGGGAAATGATATCTTGGGAATAACTAGATGGAAACGTTCAGCAGGGTCGGAATTGGTGAAAGCAAGTGGACTGATATATTCCATGTAGTAGGGTAGTTGCAGTTCCTGAATCGATGTGCAATTGAGAAACGCAAAATCCTCGATACGGATAACGGTCTCTGGAACGTGAACAACCTTGAGGTTCTTGCAATCGGCAAATGCATATCTCCCGATATAACGAACTCCTCTGATCAGGTCAAAGGATGGGATATTGCAGTCTGCCGCAAGCGCGGTTGCCATATCATCGCTGTATGTGATGCCATTGATGGTAATCCCTTCAGTATCCATATCTATTTCTCCTTGGTTACAATTATTAATTGTATGGCAAAGATACTACATTAATTTGAAAGAAAGAAAAATAGAAAGAAGGTTTTTACTATGGGAAAGACTTTTTGTCATAACTGAATGGTGTTTATGGTGCTAAGCTTTCTCATCATCTACTCTTAATATGGATATTCAATAATGGAAGATGTACCAGGCTGCATAGCAGTTCAGTCCAATGAGTATCAGGAAAAGCAACACAAAGATGATCAAATTGGTCATCTCGTATGTGGTGTGCAACTTCTTTGCCCACAGTATCAGGTCTTTAACGCATAGGTCAAAAGTTCTGTCGAAGGGAAGATGGTAATGCTGTAGCATTCGTACAAAGCCATAGACATGGACGGCAGCGTAGACAAGCAATAACGCTGCCACTGCCATCCAGATGGGTGAGCCGCCAGTTGCCAGTTTATAGATGGCCGCTACTGCGGGAGCCAGTCCCGATAGCATCAGAACAGCTCCCTGCACCCAGAGGTTGAACACGACGGAAATCTGCTTGTAGGTCATGCCGCATATCTTGCCTAGCAAAAGTAGGAAACCCACACACAGCATGAATGGCAGCAAGGCCACGTTTTTCCAATTGAATCTTCTCATCGTTTAGTCTTTTATTCGTTCACTGGTATTTGCTTGATGTAGATGTACTTCGGGTAATGTCCCAAGACGGTAAGCGTAACAGGACAGATCCAAATTTCACGAGTGAATCCTTCAAGACCATGAACCTTATAAGTTGCACCGCGTAGCAGTCCTGAGTACTGCTTGTCACACTCAAAGTAACCTTCTTTTTGCAACGACGCGATGGGGTTTCTTGACGGTCGCACCAGTGCCCGCACACGGTTCTCCTCTTTCGTGTCGAGGAACTTCAGTAGGTGGTTTGAGCCGGCCACCATCGCCAGGTTATAGCGATCACCCGGCCATGGCATGTCGATGTACCATAGCTTGTCCTCTGGCACATAGACGAACTGGAGGTCATACACTCGGCGGCGAAGGCCGCACATTCCTTTTGCATAAACCCATGCGAGTTTAGCATACATGATTGCTTTCTTCAGCATTTTAAAAAAGATTTAGTGAGAACGACTTGGGACTCTCCCAAATGGCGGGTGCAAAGATACAAAACTTTCTTTAATCTTGCAAATCCTATAGAAGTTGCTGATATTCAATTGGTTGCGAATTTGGCACGGTGTTTGTTTCTATTGTCGTTCTTTATGCCACTCATAACCTTTTACTCATCAATGCCTTACCATTTGTAGGTGCAAATCATTCTTTTTAGGGCTGGTATATCAGATACCGAAGCGAACAAGAGAACACTTGCTCTGACCTTTATGGTGTCATTGCCAAATATTTCATAGACGCTTCTCTCATTGTTCAATATGGCCTCCGTTATCTCTATTAGACGATGTCGCAAAGTCGGATGATTGATGTATTGGTAGGCTTCCAACCTTCCTTTGATTCCATAAAACAAGGCTGGACGGCTATGAGTACCTTTGATGCCTGCCATCTGTGGGAATATGTACCATATCCAATGTGTTCTTTTTCCCCCTGCACGGACTTCCTTCAGTGCTTGTTCGTATGAACTAACCTCGTCACCGTCATTTACGCCACGGCCTGAACCTGCGTGTGCATTCAGGAATCTCATCAAATTGGGACAACGTTCATTGACGATTGACTCTATGTATTCGTTATCTGCTCCGTATAGCACATTTAGTTTTTCTAACAATATCTGAGCTTCCATACAGCCAAGGATGGCAAACTCTATCAGGCTTGCCCGTAGTTGTCGTGCTCTAACACTTAGTTGCTTTTCGATAGTTGCGATGTTGTCAAGCAGATATCGACACCATGGTCGATAGTACTTGTCCATGAATTCAGTGTCTATGCTCAGTGCCATGAACCCGAATTGGGTCAACAGGTGTGGTGCGCCTGTTTCATCCTTTCGCTTCTCGTCGACGGGGAATAGGTTGAGAAGACTTTCGATGCTTAGCGTGTCTATAGCAACAGCTGTTCGCCTATAAGTCTCTAAGAGGCTGATATCATGTTCCGTTTTAGGGAACTTGTTGTAAACAAAGTCTTTGTTGATTAGTTCCATAGATAAGTTGTTTTGATTCATTCAACAAGGATGATCATCACTAGAGACATTCCCAAAAAGAGGAGGGCAATGAGACGTTTTCCAAGTCTAGGCAATCCTCGAACAAAGGAGCTACTTCTGAAGGATTATATCCGGCAATGCCACAACCAATCTCTGTTACAAAGAAATGCTTCTCAGGATGAGCCTTGGCAAATGCGCAGAAGTCCTTGACGTGCTCGCCCATGATGGTTAGACCTCCCATTGAGGGGATGGCATAGCTCATGCCATGCAAGCCGACACCTTCTCCCATGACGGCACCGAACCTTTCGTATGCTGTCTTTGCTGCACCTCCGTAGTGAAGTCCTTTCTCGTTGGAACCAAATACAAAAACCTCATTCTTGGCAAGACGGATAATGTTGCTGGGCGTTATTCGGCTTTCCGGTTGGTTGACGGATGCTTCGAGTTTTTGCAGCTCTTCTTGCTCAACAACAGGTATCTGTTTCTTCCACTCCTCCAGAAAGTCCTTCATGCTGTATTTCAAATCCTTCAGTTCGTCTTTCTTGAACACACCACTCTTAGCCACATATTCCTCAATCTTCTTTCGAAGTGTGGCTTCCGTCTTATAGACTGCCATTTTCTTCGGATCCAGCTTGAAGGCAAATGATTTGCCAGACTTCTTGCCGTTGACCGTCTCAAACTTGATAGCAGTAATCTGAATTTCCATTTTTACAGCTGTCTAAAATATAAGATTTCAGGATGTTCTCCGTATAAGAAGTGAACGACATTGCAAAGCCAGATATCTTGTTTGAAGCCTTCAAGGTTTTCAACTTGATAAGTACCTCCGATTTCGTCATGTGCCACTAATCTTAGTATAATAGGATTATCTTCTGTCTCTTCCAGACAAACGTCAACAGTAACGTACATGCCGTCTTCCGTCAGATAATCAAGGAATGTGTCTGCGCCGTCAACCATTTCAAGGTCTTCTTGGTCGCCATCATATTCTGGAAGAACAACAAACCATCTGCCATCTTCCCATTTCTCAAATGTCAATTCCATATTACCAATGATATTTATTTACTACTTGCTGAAAGATGGGTTCGTCAGAGACTGAAGCAAACAGGAGCATACAGGAACGAAGCTTTTGTACTCCTAGATTGCTGAAGATCTCATGAAGAGGCTTGTCAAGGCCGAGCAGAATCTTTGCAGCCGCAATGAGTCGTTCTCTGAGGAGCGGGTGCTCGATATAAGCCTTTGCTTCCTCACGTCCCTTCAGACCGTAAAACTCTGTGAGCTGACTTGTTCCTTTTCTTTTCAGCTGAGGATAAACATATCGAATCCAGCATTCGAATCCAAGTTTACCTTCTTGGATTTCTTTCAAAGCTAGTTCATACAAGGTATTATCACCTCTTTTACCATCTTGTGCCGTGAGAAAACGCTCTAACCCTGCATTGTTTTTGTTTTCTTTTATCATATTATTAAGTTAAACCTCCACTACATAATGCCCCAAACTCAGAAAAGGTAAACAACTGGGATGTTAAAATTCCAGGCGAAACCCTTTTTCCTTCATCTCGTTGTAACTCTCCGGGTTGAACTTATAGAGGAATGCCTCTTTCCTGTTGGGCATTGGGAGCGTTTCATCAAGTTGTGTCAGAATGCCAAGTTTCTGCATCTTATTGCTGAAATTGCGGCGATCAAACTTCACGCTGAGTATAGCCTCGTAGAGGTGCTGCAGCTGCGTCATCGTGAATTTCTCAGGCAGCAGCTCGAAGCCAATGGGCTCAAAGTGGATCTGCTGGCGTAAGGCTATCGTGGCTTCGCGCAGTATCTGATCGTGGTCGAAAGCCAGTGATGGCACCTTGCTGATGGGAAACCATTCGGCCTTGGCAGCATCGTCGCCACCTTTCACTTCGCTGATGCGCACGAGGGCATAGTAGGCAATGGTGATGACTCGCTCACGAGGATCGCGATTAGGGTCGGTGAAAGCATGGAACTGCTTGATGTAGGCATTCTCCAGTCCAGTCTCTTCCTTCAGTTCGCGCTTGGCACCCTGAAGGGCAGTTTCATCCATCTTCATGAAACCTCCGGGGAAGGCCCATCGGCCTTTGTAGGGTTCAACACCTCTCTCTACCAAGAGGACATTCAGTTTTGTCCCATCAAATCCAAATATCACGCAATCGGTGGTAACACTCGGATGGGGATACTCATAGTGATACTTCAGCTGTTTCATACATGTGTAAATTTTACGCAGCAAAGTTAATTCTTTTTCTTGAAATATCAAAATGTGTGATGGAGAAAAACTGATTTTTAACAAATATTTGCGTAAAAATTACGCATTTTGTCCTATTTTCTCTTACATCTGGGATTAAACTGCCAACATTTATAGAGAAAAACGGCTAGGTTTAATAAATAAATAGGAGCAACATCCTGTGCTGCTCCTATTTATTATTATTGTCAAAATGTTATGAGACCTCGATGGCCTTAGCGAACTTCTTCTCTTCTTTCTCAACCTTCGGAAGGACAACCGTCAGGATGCCGTTCTCTACCTTAGCCGAGATCTTGTCTCGCTCCACGTCGTCAGGCAGCGTGTAGTTCTGCTGGTAGTTGGAGTATGAGAACTCTCTACGCAGGTAGTGGTGCTTCTTGTTCTCCTCCTTGTGTTCCATCTTGTTCTCAATGGCGATGGTGAGGTCGCCCTCGTCGTTGATGGCTACGCGGCAATATTCTTTCTTGATGCCTGGAGCTGCAAGTTCCATTACATAGTTCTTGTCTGTCTCCTTGACATTGACTGCGGGTGCTGTACTGTTGGCACGAGGCATGAAATCAGTGTTAAAGAAATCATCAAACATTGTTGGGAACCAACTATTGCTTCATAAGCCTTTCTCTTTCCCTTTCATTCTTTTCATCTTCGGATTCTTCTTTCGAATCATACATGTTCGTTCCTTCATCACCACGACAGAAAAGCAAAGCGACAGGGTTCCATAATGGAATCAGACAGTAAAGTCCGGATTTATCAATGTCATGGCACCTTTTAAAACACTGGAGGATATACAAAACGCATAATATGTCAACGGCCATCATCAATGGAAGAAATTCCGTTCCATAAATGCCATTCCATTGAATAACCAGCTCATTCATAATATACAGATTATATATGAGAAGGGGCAACAAGCCAAAAATAAAACCGAGGATTGTAACCGTGTAGCTGATACTCATAGTAATATTAAACCTGAGATTCCCCCAAGGATAATGTTGATAGAACATAAAATTCGCCAAATAAGCGAATATATGTGTGAGCACTATAGCCAGGACAAAAGTAATGATGAACTCACTTCGGTTGATACGCCCTTTCCAAGTAAACAGCCCTTTAAACATACTCTTTTCCTTTATAATTCTGGTCCAGCCTTGGCAGCATCGTCGACACCTTTCACTTCGCTGATGCGCACGAGGGCATAGTAGGCAATGGTGATAACTCGCTCGCGAGGGTCGCGATTAGGGTCGGTGAAAGCATGGAACTGCTTGATGTAGGCATTCTCCAGTCCTGTTTCTTCCTTCAACTCGCGCTTGGCACCTAGAAGGGCAGTTTCATCCATCTTCATGAAACCACCGGGGAAGGCCCAACGTCCCTTAAATGGTTCAACACCTCTCTCAACCAAGAGGACATTCAGTTTTGTCCCATCAAATCCAAATATCACGCAATCAGTGGTAACACTCGGATGGGGATACTCATAGTGATACTTCAGTTGTTTCATATATATGTAAATTTTACGCAACAAAGTTAATTCTTTTTCTTGAAATATCGAAAAAAGTGATGGAGAAAAACTGATTTTTAACAAATATTTGCGTAAAAATTACGCATTTGGTCCTTTTTTCTCTTACATCTGGGATTAAACTGCCAACATTTATAGAGAAAAACAGCTAGGTTTAATAAATAAATAGGAGCAACATCCTGTGCTGCTCCTATTTATTATTATTGTCAAAATGTTATGAGACCTCGATGGCCTTTGCGATCTTCTTCTCTTCTTTCTCAACCTTCGGAAGGACAACCGTCAGGATGCCATTCTCCACCTTGGCCGAGATTTTGTCTCGCTCTACGTCGTCCGGCAGCGTATAGTTCTGCTGGTAGTTGGAGTATGAGAACTCTCTACGCAGGTAGTGGTGCTTCTTGTTCTCCTCCTTGTGTTCCATCTTGTTCTCAATGGCGATGGTGAGATTGCCGTCTTCGTTGATGCCTACCCGGCAATATTCTTTCTTGATGCCCGGGGCGGCCAACTCCATGGTGTAGGCCTTCTCATCCTCCTTGACATTGACTGCAGGTGCCGTTGTATTGGCGCGAGGCATGAAATCAGTGTTCAGGAAATCTTCAAATACTGTTGGGAACCAACTGTCTTTAAACATTACTGGTAACATAATCAATACCTCCTAGTTATTTTTTTAAGTTGAACTTATGTTGTTGATAGCCTTTGCTTTCGCTCCGGCTCTCACCCTAACAAGTACAACATTCGTGCCTGTCGGCAGTTTCTGACAAGATGGCTACCGTCAGAGGACAAAATGGCACGGATTTTAAACTATGATAAACTTTGCTGACAATTCCTTAAACTATATTCACTGTTACTAAAGAGAAAGGGATTGGGTGCCGATGCCGTTTCCTCATTGGTCAGCTTTGTTTCGGGCTTCCTGCCTGTTCGTGTATTCACAACATTTTACGTCGCAAAGGTAAGGCGAACCGTGAATGCGACAAGTACCGACATCCTTGCCGTAAGTCTATTCCGTGATATTCCGACTGGCAGCCTTCCGCAGTTTTCCATTCTGAAAAACTGGGTATTCCAGACGGAATATCACGGAATTCCTTGTCTTCATTCCCTTTGTTGTTCGCCTTCTTCTAAGCGATGTAAAAAGTTGATACCCGACGGCATACAGCCAATAAAAAAAACTGCCCGTGAGGGGGCAAGCAAAAAGTAAAAAGTTTCTCCCTCTGGCTCCAGTCAATAAAAACCAAACATCGCTGACATGATTAAATTTGCCTTATACCCCTACATTCCGCAAAGATACCTCAAGAAGGCTTCTTTCGAGGACATCGATCGAGACCGCATGATTCTCGACTTCAAGGACGGGAAACCTTATGCCGTAAGATGGGCTGCAAGGGAGGTGTGCAGAGTCCTTTCATCATCCGACCTGTCAGACACCATCATCGTATGCACTCCGGCATGTTGCAAACGCACCAACGACAGACGTTTCAAGATGTTCTCGGACATCGTATGCGAGCGGACGGGCGCAGTGAACGGCTTCGGCCACGTGCAGGTGTTCGGACACCGCAACAAGGCTCACATAGACCATGTTCACGAACTCGCTGACAATGCAAATGAGCTCATCCATGTGGACGAAAACTTCTTCCGTGGCAGGAACGTGATTGTCTTTGACGATATCGTGACGACCTGCAGGACGGCAAACGCGTTCATAGACCGGCTGATTTCTGCAGGTGCAAACGTACGCATGGCGCTTTTCCTCGCCAAGACCAAGCAATTCAAGAGAAATTACTAACAAATAGCTTTATCATATGAATACAACAACCTTCAAACTTAGTGTGAGACAATGGGCAGAGGAGGACCGCCCGAGTACGAAACTTCAGAACATGGGCGTGCAGGCGCTGACGAATGCTGAACTGCTTTCCATTCTCATCGGGAGCGGTACGGCTCAGCATAACGCAGTGGAGATCGGGAACATGGTCCTTGCAAACTTCGACCGCGACCTCGCCAAGCTGAGCAAGGCGGACTTCCGCGAGCTGAAAGAGGTGGAGGGTGTGGGAACCTGCACTGCCTGCAAGATTATGGCAGCCCTTGAACTGGGCAGGCGCAGGCAGGCAGCGATGATGGGGCTTTCTCCTGACCTGAGCTCTGCTACGGCCATCTACAACTATATGCTGCCGAAGATGCGGGACTTGATAGTGGAGGAGTCACATGTCCTCCTGATGAATCAGAACTTCAAGCTCATCAAGTGCGTGAGGTTAAGCCAGGGTGGGTTGACGGAGGTGAGCGTGGACATCCGGGTGCTGATGAAGGAGGCGGTTGTGAACAATGCTACCGTCATCGCCTTCTGCCATAACCATCCGAGTGGGAATGCTCATCCGAGTGCCGTTGATGATAGGCTGACGCAGTCGCTGCAGAAGGCTTGTGAGTGCATTAGATTACACTTTCTCGACCATGTGATTGTATGTGACGGGCAGTATTACAGTTACCATGAGAGAGGACGGTTGTAGTAGAACAAATAGAATGGTGGAAAAAGTTTCACCATTCTATTTCTCAAGCGCGGCTTTTGTCTAATTGACAAAAGCTGTTTTTTGTCAACAATGCACAATTTGAATACTACTATCATTATTAGGGGCAATAGAATTATCTGTTTGTTAATTGCTTCTTTTATCCCTCAAAGAGTTACTTTGCCAACTATGTGGTAAACATCATACGGTAGAGGTGCCAGAATTGCACCCATTTGCCAAATACATTTAAATATGTACATGAAAAAAGGTGTATATGCTGGAAATTTGTTATATTTGCAGTTGATTATATGATATCATGGATATAGACTTTAGCAATATGGTTAACAAACTGCTTGATTTTCTAAATGCTTCGCCGGTGAATTTCCTGGCAGCAAGAAATATTGCCAACATTCTCGAACAGGCTGGCTATCGTCGTTTTGACCCCCGGACGTCTCTTGGGAAGGTCAAGGCAGGTGACAAATTCTTTGTGACGAAGAACGATTCGTCGGTGTATGCCTTCCATATCGGACGAAAATCGCTGGCTGATGCCGGCTTCCGAATGATTTGTGCACATTGCGACTCACCTACTTTTCGCATCAAGCCCAATGCGGAGATGATGTGTGAGGGGAATATCGTGAAACTGAATACCGAGGTGTATGGTGGGCCTATCATGTCAACATGGTTCGATCGTCCCCTTACGATAGCCGGACGCGTGGTCGTTAGAGGGAAAGATGCTCTTAATCCTGAGACGCTGCTGCTACACGTCAAGCGCCCGCTGTTGCAGATTAGCAACCTTGCTATCCATTTTAACCGTCAGGTGAACGATGGTGTAAAGTTGAGCAAGCAAAATGACATGTTGCCCATTTTGGGTGTTGTCAATGAAGAACTGGAACGAGGTAATCTGCTCATGAACGTCATCTGTGATGAGCTAAAGATCTCTCCAGAGAACATCCTTGATTTCGACCTCTATCTGGCTGATGCCACACCTGCTTGTACCTTTGGAGTTCACGATGAGTTCATCTCGTCGGGACGACTGGATGACCTCTCAATGTGTTTCGCGGGTTTGGAGGCGATGATTGCTACGAAAACGACTGATATGACCAAGGTGTTGGCAATCTTTGATAATGAAGAGACAGGCTCACAGACAAAGCAAGGTGCAGGCAGCCCCTTCCTCTCGATGATGCTCAAACGCATCGCGCTGGCTCAAAGCGGAAGCGAAGAAGCTTTCTATCAGGGCATAGAGCGTGCGTTCATGATCTCGGCAGATAATGCCCATGCCTGGCATCCGAACTATAGTGATAAATATGATCCCACAAATCATCCCGTACTCGGTGGAGGTCCGGTCATTAAGTTCAATGCTGCCCAGAAATATGCCAGCGATGCAGTCTCGGCTGCGGTATTCATGGAAATCTGCAAGGAGGCAGGTGTCCCCTGCCAGCGTTTTGTAAATCACTCCGATGTGGCTGGAGGCAGTACTCTTGGCAACATTCTTGCATCGTCGATTCCCCTCCGTGGCGTCGACATGGGCAATGCCATCCTGGCAATGCATAGTTGTCGGGAAACAGGTAGTGCTGACGATCATGTTTATTGCGTAAAAGCATTCTCTAAGTTCTTCAGCTAAAAAAGTATTTTGGAATAGTTTTTTGTATGTCAATATAAACTTATGTAGAATGGAGAAAGATATGTTTAAACTGAGTGACGACGGAAAAACCTTGCTAACAATTGTAGATAACAGTGTGATTCATATTGTTATCCCAAGTTCTGTGACGAAAATTGGCTGGGGTGCATTCCGCGGCAATAGCAATCTCAAGAGCATAGAGATCCCAAGCTCAGTGACAAGAATAGAGGGGTGCGCATTCAGCCGCTGTACCTCTCTTGAAAACATCGTCATCCCAAGTTCGGTGACGGAAATCGGCAATCAATTATTCAGTCGCTGCACCTCTCTTGTAAGTATCGACATATCAAAGACGGTGACGGAAATCGGTGATAGAGCATTCCGAGGCTGCACATCCCTTAAGAGCATTGAAATCCCCAACTCGATAAGGAAAATCGATCATAGCGCATTCGAAGGCTGCACTTCCCTTGAAAGTGTTGACATTCCCAACTCGGTGACGGAAATCGGTGACAGTGCATTCGAAGGTTGCACATCCCTTGAAAACGTTGACATACCAAACTCGGTGGAGAGAATCGGTGGCAGCGCATTCCGAGGCTGCACAACCCTTAAGAACATTGATATCCCCAACTCGTTGACGAGAATAGGTAATAGTGCATTCTCTGGCTGCACATCACTTGACTGCATTGACATCCCGAGGTCGGTGACGGAAATCGGTGACGGTGCATTCTCTCGCTGCACATCCCTTAAAAAGGCAGGAATTCCCAACTCGGTGACGGAAATCGGTGGCAGCGCATTCCGAGGTTGCACATCCCTCGGCAGTATTGACATCCCCAACTCTGTAACGAAAATCGGTGATAGTGCATTCGAGGGTTGCACATCCATAGAAAACTTTAACATACCTAGCTCGGTTATGGAAATAGGAGGCTATGCATTCCATAACACCAAGTGGTACCATAATCAACCAGAAGGTATTATTTATATTAATAGCTTATTGTATATACTAAAAGGAATGGTGCATAATAGTCCTATGGTTATAAGAGAAGGAACAATTGCTATTTGTGGTAATGCTTTCCGTGGCTGCACCTCTCTAGAAAGCATAGACATCCCAAGTTCGGTTACGAGAATAGGTAATAGTGCATTCTCTGGCTGCATATTCCTCAGCAATATTGACATCCCCAACTCGGTGACGGAAATCGGTGACGGTGCATTCTCTCGCTGCACATCCCTTAAAAAGGCAGGAATTCCCAACTCGGTGACGGAAATCGGTGACAGTGCATTCGAAGGTTGCACATCCTTAGAAAATGTTGACATACCAAACTCAGTGGAGAGAATCGGTGGCAGCGCATTCCGAGGTTGCACATCCCTTAAGAGCATTGACTTCCCAAGCTCGGTGACGGAAATCGGTGACAGTGCATTCGAGGGTTGCACATCCCTTGAAAACGTTGACATACCAAACTCGGTGATTAAATTTAGCAGCTATACATTCTATAATACCAAGTGGTATGATAATCTACCAAGAGGTCCTATAGTCATTAATAATAAAATATATATGATTAAAGAGTAGTTTCATAAAATGCTTACAGTTTAAGAGGAGAAGCAGCTATTGCTTATAACAATTCTTTAGCGGCACCTCTCATGGAAGCATTGATATACTCTTATCCTTGAAAAAAAGGTAAGGATGTCACATCCTTACCTTACATTGCTGTTTACATATTTGTTATAGCTGTATATTCATATGGAATTATACGCGATAATGAAAATAACATTTTGTGTAAACTTGTATCCAGGCATTGCGTCATCGACTTAATATATCATAACAGAATTCAAGCGTGCGGTTCTTATAATTCAATACATATGAGAAAGAGTCTTTTTCACTCTTCACAATAAAAGTATGTGGAGCTAAAACCTCTCGGAATACTTTATATGAATTGAGCTTGTTGTCACATTCTGAATGCTGAATGATGAACAAATACTTATTAAGAGGGTATTTCTTCATAACCTCACTGATTTGAATAGCAAGTCTTTCCGTAAAACTTGCATTCACATTTGAGAAAAAGTATGACATATTTATGATGACCAAAGAGGGAAGTTCTGAACACCCATCCCAATATGCATGACCAAGCTCTTGAAACGAATCTTTCATCTGATAATGGAGTTCTCTTTTGCATACATCATCAAGAAAACTTTTACCCATACGTTTCATTTCCATAGATACATCTATGCCCGTGTATACCATATTAGGTGCCGCATCTTTAAATATCTCTGCGAAAGCAACGCCACAGGTGGCTGGCCCACAGCCGATATCTATCATCTGAACCCTGCCATGGACTGAGTTTATCTGCGCCAAAATCCAATCCCTATAGCTTGTGTATATATTTCTACTACTACAATAATGTTGCCTCATAATATAATAGCAATATATAAGCACCTGACGCTCAGGTGACATCAATATTTCGTCGAACATTTGTAATTGGTTAGAGAAATTTATTCTGCCATATCCTATGGCATTTAGATTCTCTGCCATATTATGTCCAAAGACCTTTGAGGGCCATTCCTGACCAGATCCGTCTTTTATAGGTTGAAGGACATGTTTGTCAAAAGCATCATTATAGAGTTCAGATGTTGTGAATGTTGCCTTGCTAAGATCTAATTCTTCTGTCTCATATTGTGGAACAGTAAACCTACCTGTTACAAAGTCATCTTTTTTAACTTTGAAAAAACCATGTTTGCTGGTTACAAATTCAATTAACTTAAAGAAAGTAAAGTTGTTAGATAACAACTCTGGATTGCCAACCATAATCAAATGCTCTTCTGCACGAGTCATTGCCACATTTAGTTTACGATCAATAATGCTTCCATCAAAATCTTCGAATACGTTATTTGTAAGGAAGTTCAGCTGGTAATATTTCTGTATCGTGAACCCGTAAATGATATATTTTCTTTGAGAACCTTGATAGCGTTCTACCGTATCAATGGTAATGTCATGCAAAATGCTGATGCCATACTGGTCAATAGTCTTTCGAATAGCTGCAATTTGATTTCGATATGGCACTATTACACCAACAGTAGTATTAATATCAAAGCCATTGTATTTTTCTATTTCATATATTCTCACCACCACTGCAGCAATCATTTCGGCCTCGTTCTGATTAACTTTGTCAGTTGGAGAGTTATGAGTTGCTTCTGATGCAATGAAAACGATTCGACGGGTCTTCAACAAATCTACTATTCCATTGTTCCCCTCTCCGGCAAAAGGTAAGGAGATCTCTTGATGTGGCCTGGGAACTACATCCAATTTGTTGTTGTAGAATGTATAATTGGGGAAGAGAGCAATGTCCGGATGCATACGTCCTTGTTTCTTGAGCATATATGTGACATCTTCGTTCTTGACATATTGCTTTAGTAGTCGCTCAAATAAAGACAGACGACAATCTGTAAGATGAATGTCATTTAGAATTAATTCATGTACTTTCGAGATTTCCGGTTTTTGCTGGACAACGGCAGGTAACTGCTTGTGATCGCCAATCAGAACGAATTTCCGAATAGCGGGGACTCCGTCAAAGGTTGCACTCAATAGTCCAATCAAATGTGGTTCAAGTATCTGTGACGCTTCGTCTATAACAGCTAAATTGAACTGTTTTAATTGAAAGAGAGATATGTTGCTGTTAAGAGATGCAGTCGTACCAACAATGACGCGTGTTGATAGTAATATATTCTTTAAATCACTTATTTTCTGCGTATTCTCAACAATAGAACTTAATAGTTTGTCCCTATACTCCTCTGCGCAGTTGAGAGACCCACCTATTCTGATGAAATTGATTCCTTCTTTCACCAATTTGCTGCATATCTCATCTACCGCCCTATTAGTATAGGATAACAAGAGAACGTTTGAATTAGGATTCAAGAGTTCTTCCTTCACGGTGTATAGAAGTCCGTATGAGGTTTTTCCTGTTCCAGGAGGTCCAATGACAAGAAACATGTCCTTGGCTCTCTTTACATGTAAAACTAAGTCATTAAAACTTTCATAATCACCTTTTAACTCCAAGGTTTCGTCAAGTTCAGGTTCTCGTTGAAGCAACAACAAATCGCGTCTTTGTTTCGGAGCAGAAAGGAAAGACTGCATACCTTTATAGAGTGAACTAAAAGACGATTCCATAAAATCATGCTCTATCGCCCATAGCTTACCTTGTTCTTTAACAAATACGCGGTTGTCTGATTGGGTTGCTCTAAGTGCTAAAGAAATCCTGTCAGTCTGAATATCTTCTATAGTACACCTAAATACCATCGTTTTGCGTGCATCAGGTTCTTTATCTTTCTCATATGGATAAAGAATGACAATATCTCCTGTACGGAAATTGGACATATCGTTGTCGTCTGTCTCGGAAAACTTGAGCACAACTGAGTTGATCCTCCCCGTAGTATCTGTATTAGGCCAGTCAAGTGTAAGTTTGTCATAGATGTTGCCAGCCGCAAGTTTGTCGGAAAGAGAATCGTGCCAGGTGGAAGCAAAGCCAGAACTCTCTTTTGTTTTATTGCCCAATTTTGACATGACATGCTCGTTGGCAATGAAGGTTAGGAATCGGAAATAATATGCCTTTTCCAATTCAGAAGCATTCTGGATAGGACTTAATATCCTGGCTATTTGTGGCATTTGATAATTATTCCAAAGAGGATTATTTACCTTTTTCATATTTAGCCGGTCTGGTGTCAAACCATCAAGAATCCTGTAACCGTTTGGCTGTGTATATAGCATTTCTGTCCATGCAATCCCGTTTCTGACCTTTATCGCTTTAAAGATCAGCTCAGGCGAGAATCCTAGTCCCAATAAACTATTACTATACTTTGAATAAAGCAAAAATGCGTGTAGTTCTTTTCCGTTTCTTTCGTATATCTCCCGGTAGTTATATCGAATCAGAGCCATATAAAGGAGCAACTGCACGTAATGTTCATCCGTCTGTCGTGGGGTTGTAAAATTGTCATAAGGAAAACTACCTTTTCCCGACTTTTGCTCCAAAAGAACCTTAAAATCCATCTGAAGATAGTCCATACGACCCTGCAGCCCCAACATTTCGGAGAAAAATGAAGGTTCTACTAAACCCTCTTTTGAGTTGAAACGATGCAAGGCAGTTGGTAAAGATACATGAATTGCTTGTGCTATATTCTGCTTTTGACTTTGCGCATCACTATGAAATTGAGGCCCGACATCGGCAGATAACAATGAAATGGCATTACCCTTAAAGAAGTCCTTAACACTTTGGGCATAGGAATGGGTGTTCGGCAATTGGTGGATTGATTCATCCAGCAGTTGTCCCGCAAAATTACCCAGTACGATTGGCTCTGATGTTTTTGAAGGTTCCAACTTTTTGGTCAATTCCACAAATGGAGAGTCTGCGTAGTTGGTAAAACAATGAGCCACGGTTGATATATTTACTAGATAATCCGGTTCAAATATTATCAACTCTGGATATATGACGCCGTCATCTATACGGGGGCGCACGAGGTTTAATTGTGCACCCTTATAAAACATGTCTTTAAGATACTTCCAATCGTAGTTATAAATTGTATTCCCATGAGAGTAGCACACTTTTGTCAATTCCTCGTCAGTGATTTCTTCTGCTTGGACATAGACATAATCGTTGTCCCATTGTTCAATAATAACCCTCATACATTCACTGATCAGAACTGGTGCAGATGATGGTACTTGTTCTGTCGGGAAAATGCTTGCCAAGGAATCAGGGATATTACCATCACAAATAAATGCAATGAACTGACATAGATTCTTGAAATCAAACAAGCAGTACTTCTGCAGTTCAGATTCAGAAAGCTCGTAGTATTTCCTTAATCGTACTCTGGTATCATTGGTTGCTTTTACAAGTTTGTGTGAAGCTCTATGTTCCTTCAACAGATAGTCGGTTTTTGCAAAAGCTCCTCCCAGATTCAAACGAGTGTGGCTGGTTTGTTGATTGATGAATTTTTGAAAGACTTGATTATATGACTGATAGACTTTATGAAGGTTGGGTCTATATCCGATGGCAGTTTCTAGTTCCTCAAAGAAGTTGGTTGTTGTCTCTGATTCATATGTTTCGTTAATGGTAACAGATTGACCGTTTCTGTTTTCCAAAGAAAACTCCTCAATTTTTAATCTATGAGGAATAGATAGTATAAGTTCATTAGCAAGAACTGGAGTTTCAAGGCCATTTAATATAGAACTCAGGTGAGTGTTATCACAAAGGGTGAGCCATATCTTTACAGTACTGGACAATTGAGTCGAATCTATTACTGCGTCTTGCCCAAAGATGATAGCGGCACTTATATTGGCAGGTTGAATTCCTAAAAGACTTGTAAGCCCTTTTGTTGCCCGACTCTTATTTAATCTGATTTGCTCGTAAGGAGACTTCTTTCCGGCTCCTCCCTCAATAATCATGTTGTCAGACGTCCAAGAGCCGTTTTCCCGGGCAATAATATGGCCGCCCCAATTTTTAAATTCTAAGATTCTAATACCTCCAGTAGTAATAAGTAGTGCATCTAACTCAACTCCTTCAATGTTGTAATTTCCTATTAGGATACAATCATCAGAACTACTCGCATAAATGTGCTTAAGCAATTGACAAACATTGTCAAACTGCTTGGTCTCTGAGATATAATTAAACTCTGAAATTTTATAAACGTGTAATGCCATATTACTTTCCTGTTATAGTGTCTAACAATTTATTTTTTTGATGACGTTTCCAATTTGCGATAGCCAGTTCCTTTGAAGAATTGGCATAACAATATTCACAAAGATGAGGACAGGTATTGTATTCTCCAATATCTTTTGAAGCCATACATTCACAGAACTGACGCTGTCCAGGATCTTTTTTATGTGTACTGATGAAATAATGATTATACGGTAAGAGTATTGCACCATTTGGAAGTTCTGGTTCTCCAAAAAGTGTAGGTGCCGGCACATCCTCAATTTTTACTTTCAAAAAATCCATCAGCTCCTTATCATCCCATGCGATGCGAGTTATGAGGTCACCATCAATACAGCGATTATGAAGAATTCCATATTTGGAAATATCAATTTTCTCTCCACATGTGGCTAGTTGGAAATTCCACCCTCGTTCGCGATTCATGGCAGATAGTTTGCTGGCAAACTCTTCCATTTGCTTCATTTCCCATTCATGGTAGGGGATACCATTGGCTCGAAGATTATGCTTCACCTTTTTATATATAGCAATATCTGCATAACTAAAAACTAGCTTCTCTGTGTAATTTCTTAGTTGATCTCCAATATTCTGCACTTTTCTGAGCAAGTCTTCCACCGAAATGTCATCCGTTAATATCATTGGGTCATATCGCCAGATAACTGCACCCTTGCCAAGTTGATTGACAAGCAATTTAAATGTTTCTATTCGTGATGCAAGAGAAGGCACTCTTTCTAGTTTCTCTTGTTCATAGTCATTAAGCGTGTATTGAATGTAGCACTTTATATTTCTTTCTTTCAGAAGATGTAGGTATGACAATAGCGGACGTGGATTCTTTGACCAAAATACAATAAAACGCGTTTTGTTGTATGATACATAAGAGTTAACACCGTTAAAAGGGTTTGTCCATACCGAATAGCCTTCTTGCAAACGATGAAAGAACCAGTCTGCATAAAATGCAGGAATATCCGTACTCCTACTTGCAGATATGATGAGAGGAGCCTGTGCTTTCACAGGCTTACCATCTATTATTATCTCTGTCGTTTTCCAATTTGCCATATAAAACGAATGACTTATTGACGTAAACTATATAATTCAATATTTGATCCCCTTTACCTCGGCTTTCTTCTTTTCCAGCCTTTCGGTGTCAGATTCTACTCTATCTCTGGTCTTCGATATTTTTCTAATCTTCTATCCTTTCTTTTATTTTACTTATCACTTCTAATATTTTAGGAGTTGAAATAGCGCCATCTTCACTATCTTCTGTAGTAAATAGGTCTTCTCCTAAAACATAACCATTTTCTTCATACATTCGAAGTTTTTCTTCCCAGCGTTGTTTGTAATTTGGAAGTTTAAGCATGCCGAGATGCTCCCAGATAATTTTATCACCTGATTCCGATTCAAATGTAAAATCAGGAAGGCACATTCTTCCATCGTTCAATAAAAGGGGCTCCTCATAAAGGAATTCTATTTCACTATTCAACACCTCATTAGCAATAATAACTTCTGATTTGCTCCTAACAAATAGCCCATTTCTTGTTTGATGTATTAACCCCTCTACATAGGGGACAGTGTTTTCTTTCTCCCTAACAGCGTAACTGTTTAAAAGATTTGAGTTTCTTAATGCAACTACAGACTGGTTTGGGGCGGACAATGATTTTATCCAATTTGTATCTTCTTCAACAAATAATATGAGACGCTTTTTAGATCTAGTTAATGCCGTATATACCAATTCTCTAGAAAGAATCCGACCAGTTTTGGGAAGTATTACCAAAACAGTATCAAAATCACTTCCCTGACTTTTATGAATTGTTATGGCATAGGCAAGTTCAATAGATGCCTCTTTTACTTCCGTGTCTTGGCTTTTAAATCCAAATGTGACTCCTGGCAGTCCCACAAAAGCGACATTTGCAATTCCCCTAGGGTTACCCCTTACGAAGCCAATCTGCCCATTAGAAAGTTGCTCTGAATATCTGTTGTGGTCCTTGTATGCATCTCTTTTTTCATTTATTAATTGTATAACCTTGTCCCTTGCATATATTTTTTGAGCGCCAACAGATATGTTCTTTTTCTTGGAGCTTGGAATAGAAAGGATTTCTTGTAATATACTATTTATAGAAACAGTACCCCACATAGGATTTCTTACGGGTGACAATATTTGAAATGCTTCAAGAATCTCGGGTGTGTTGAAGGTTTCATTAAGCTGATCGACTCCAATACCAAGTAACTTTTCTATATGTGAAGGAAGCGCTTTTTTATCAACTCCAAAATCAGAAGCAAGAACATCACACAGTTGTTCACGCAGATTGTCGGCCTCATTCCAAGTATATACCGACAAATCGTTATCAAGATTACCCGAGGCCATCTTGTTAAAGATGTCGTCCGCTGACTTGTCTGGTTTCATTCCAGAGAACCAAGATGCCAACTTAAGAATATCGGATTCTCCTTTTGTCGTCGTTCTTACAACAATATTTAATCGAGCAAGAGAATTAAGCTTGTTATTTTCTAGATAGGTACACAAATCAGCAAAAGGACGACCTGGACCAATAGGAGGTAACTGATATGGGTCTCCAATGAGTACAATTCGCTGCACTGAAGATAATGACAATGCTTTGAGGACGAAATAAAAGTCATCAAGAGTGAGCATTGAACACTCGTCTATAATTACTGTAGAAGCGGCACTATATCTTTTAGATTTCTCTGTCCATTGTGGTGACATTGTTTTTGGATTGAAACAATTCTGAGACACTAGGAATTGGGCTATTGTAAATGCTTCAATGCCTGCCATTTTTGCTAATCTCACACGGGCTTTTCCTGTTGGTGCCAACAACAATACTCCTTGGTTTCTAATAGTGGAAGACTTCAAAAATGCTTCGACAACTTTAGTTTTTCCTGTACCTGCAGGCCCTGTGAGTACGGACAGTTTGTAATTTGACATTATGTCTAGAGCATGTGCTTGATCTTTAATAGCTTCCACACTCCGTGTGTTTGATGGGTCGAAGTTGTCAATAATTGATTGAACAATTGCTTCCCAGTTCTCCTTTATCTCTATTTTTAATTTTGTCTTTGAACGGGCGATAAACTTCTTTGATACTTCTGCTTCTCTTACTGTATATTCAAATAATTGTAGCGCGACCTCATTTTTGTCACTTCTTATGTAGTTTAATTTCTTACCGATAAATGATTGGTGAGCATCAAGATAACCTTTTGTAAATGCAATCTTGTCATTTTTTGCAAGATAATTCTCTAGGTAATCTATAATTTCAGTTTTAGATAATAATGTATCTCCATTATCAAGAGAATTTTTTAACTTTCTTACAATAAGAGCCCTGATTCTTCTTTCATCTATGGGCGATTCTACCAACGAAGGGGCTACTGGAGGATAGTTGCCTTGAATAGTTGGATCTTCCATGAAACCCTCATCCACCATCTCTGTCGTGATAATGTCTACAGGAATAGTAGTGTTGCAATCTTCGCTAAGAACGTATGGGTTTTCAATAACAGTTTGATAATATGAACTGTCATTCATATAAATATTGCGCATCTGCTCATCGCTTAGATTAATGCGCGAGAGCAACTGTAAAAACTCTTTTTCCTTGTTACCGGTTGAGTTCCATATTCTTTTATATTCTTTGAGGAAGGGAGTATACGCTGTTTTGCCCATAGGTAATTCCCCTGAAAGCAGCTTTTCAAATAAAGGCCAGGGATTATCTTTTGGTTTACAAAACCCCATATTCCTAAGATCCTGTTCAATCATGTAAGAATAGCTGAAACCTGCTGCCCGTAATGCCTCTGCAAAAGCAGGGAACGGCCCCATTTGATCCTTAACCTTGGCAATTTGATCGTCAATCCATCTTAATTGACATTGCCAATCACCACCGACCAACTTATGCTCTATGACCTTTTCTAACGAAAAACGTGCCGCATTAAGAATAATAAGCATATTGTGGTTGTCAACGTGCTCACAACCGTATGACAATTGGTTCAACATTTGTTGACTTCCACCCAATTTGTTTAGGGTTAGTTTTATTTCATCTATACATTTGTCCTTTGTCTTTCCCGTCTTTTCAAGTACTTCGTTTTCACTTAAAGCTAAGTATTCATGATATGGTAATAAAAAGCCATCTGATTCTTTTAAATCAGGTCGGATTGTATGAGACATTTTTATATCCCAAAACGGATAAGTATATGCAGCTCTGGATTTATACTCTCCTATAGGAAACAAAGAAGAGATTTTGCCCAATCCAATGATTAATCGCTGACATTCTTCATCTACTGGATTGCCATTTTTTGTATAAAAAACAACCAATGATTGATTTTCTACGATTTGTTCCCTAAATATGTCTAAAATGGCCCTTTGCCTCTCAGCTCCAAATATCCATGAGGAATGATAAGGGTTCTTGATATCTTGAGGCAGATTTGGATATTTCTCATTCAACCAAATCTCATTTTCGCATAGCATATATCTAAATGGAGTTCCGTAAAAAGAAAAGGTCGGCACTTCATCTTCTGTAGGTTCAAGAACAGAATGAGGGTAATCAGGTTTGTTTGCATAAACATGAGTAAACAACCGCTTATACTTTTTGGTATTCATAAAACCGCCTGCTTCTGCTATACAAGTCGGCATATCTTGTGGATTAAGCGTTCCCCATTCTTTTCCTGAAACTGAATTTTCTTTATAAGAATCTTTACCCTCTGCTATCCTTTTAAGCTGCATACAAAAAGTGTTTTGAATAGGACAATTACAAACTGTTCCATTCCATTTTCTGTCGTGCCACGCTACGCGAATTGATACGTGTTTCATATAAATACTCGTATAAATAATCTTATTGGTTGATTTGAGTGGGGTGCAAAATGTTAATGCTGATTCAGCGGTTGCAACTTGCAGTTCTCCTGTTTCTTGATTTCCTTTTATGTTGCAGACTACAATACTTCATAGGTCTTCAGTTATCATACTGCAAAGATACAACTTTTTCTTCAAAACTGGTGCTGTGGAGAATAAAAAATATGCCACAAGGCTTGTGAATCGGAAACTTGCCCTGGTGTGAGATTGCCTCGGTGTATCGTTTGAAGACAGACTATATGCTTTATTTCTTCTCAACGATATCTGGCCTCTTATTTCTATTATAGTCGTTAGGATATTCCTGATGATACTCGTCTAACGCAAGGTTAATCTCTCCTTCCAATGTCTGAACGGTATAAAACCAGTTTTTAGGAATGGGGCCTAGTTCGTTACGCTTGAACCCAAAGCCATTTTGTGTGATCGCTGTGACCAGGACTCTCAGATTTGGTTTGTTGAAGAACCAAGAAAGCCCAGACACATCATCAACAATACTTGTTACCAACTTATTACGGTACGCACTTGGTTTGAATTCATCATCGTCGCTTTCGTAGAGCTCATCATCGTCGCCAACGTAGAAGAAACGTCGGGCAATATAATAACCTCCCCAGTCTGCATCCATCCTGAAATGTTTCTCACCAATCTTATCTATTCCGATAATGACATTTTCAGGAAGTTCTTCAGCGGAATTCTTGTGTTTCCTATTAGAGATGGTAATGCCATGAAGTTCTAGATCCACAAGCTGGAATTCAAATTCGCAGTCATGATGTCTGGCATTGTAGTCAATTGCATCAGTGAGAGCAACAAGGGGAATTGTGTCTCCCTTTTTCCCGACGATCAACCTCTCGATACCGTCAGCGATCTCATCTCCGTCATATACACGCCAATTATTATCGACGATAGGGAATGTGACATACCTGTCACAATGGTATTTCTGCTTGTCCTCCTCAGTTGCCTCGCAGATTAGCACTCCTTTGAGGTCGTAGAAGTAGGAACCAAGCCGTATGACTTTCTCCTCATGATCCAACTTCACCTCAAAGCCTTGATAGGAAGGCTCGTAGGTTGTCATATTTGCCTGATTCATGTAGTCGCCTATCTTCAGGTTTCTAGCTTCCACGGGTTTGTGTTCGTGTGGAATGGGTACCTCTCTGTAGTATGGACTGTCAATCGTATATTTCAGTTTGTATTCATGAGCGTTGTACCAATCTTTAGCCATTACGGTACAGCTGTACAAAAAGGGATATTTCTTTAAGTTCGCGTCAATGAGAGGCCATAGCCTATACTCACTTTGGACAATCTCTAATGACTTGTAAGGGATGATGCTGCATGTCTGTTTCGTCTGTTCATCTGTATTCTTTATGTAATAGGTGAGCAGATAGTGTTTCTCGTTTTTCATATTATTATATTTTTTAGATAATGATAAATAGTAAAGTTGCTGCACTTCAGTTTGTCAAAAAGGATTCATGGTCTGAAAAGATAATTCCACAATTCCAGGGTTTGGTCATGCTCCCTTATTCGCTGGAGGATTCCCTTCAGATAGGTCTGCATAGCTTTTACTGTGGAATGGCTGGACTCGGCAAGTTCTTCAACAGTTCTCTGCTGGCATCCAATGCCGAAATATTCCCTGAGAATCAGGTTCTCGTCCGCTGTCAGGATGTCATTAAGCAAGGCGTTAATCTTCTCGCTGACTTCAAAACGGGGCGCACCATGGAGGGAATGGTGGTCGTTACCATCATCCACGATGCCGTTCTGCGTTCCGAAGTTCTCCCACTTGTCCTGAATCTGCATATAGGAATTCTCTTCGTCAAAAAGTTCCTGGTCTGTGTTCATCTCCTATTACTTGATTATCTTGTACTGTTTTTAAAAACTAAGAGGTGTCATACCCATCTGGAAATTGATTTGAGTGGGTTACAATATGTTGATGCTGATTCGGCGGCCAAGCCCCTCAAAGATTTTGAACAGGGTGGAGACCTGAACGTCGGTATGACCGTTCTCCACACGGGAGATATAGGTCTTCTTCGTACCAATCCTTGACGCAAGCTGCTCCTGAGTGAGTCCAGCCTTCAGGCGTTCCTCCTTCAGACGCTCGCCGAGAATGAACGCATCACAGCCATTTTCAAACTCCAGCCTTGACGGGGTCCCTTCCTTACCGAAATCTTCCTCAATCAAATCCTCTATCGGTGTCAGATTCAACTGTTTCATCTTTTCTCTATCCATGATCTTCGACTTTTTTCTTGTTACTGAAGTATTCTTTCATGATTCTCGTGGCGGTCTCAATCTCCTTGCGCGGTGTCTTCTGTGTCTTCTTCTTGAACCCGTTGAAGAGTATCACAAGGTTGCCTTCATCCATACAGCAGAAGATCCGGTAGATGTTTCCCTGGTCTTCCACCCGTATCTCAAACAGGCCGGGTACGCCTGATATGGACTTCATGTAGGTCTGCGGTATGACATCCAACGTCATGATGTAGACCAGTACCTGGTATATCTTGTTGATGGCCTGCTGGCTGAGCGTCCGTTTGAATTTCTTGAAGTAGTCACCATAGACGGTGACTTGCCTCTTAAATTCCTTTTTCATCTTTCGTCTTGCAAAGTTAACTAATTAGTTCACAAACTCCAAGGATTTTGGGCAAAATCTTTCAATCTTGCCCCAAAATATCCCTTTTTTAATCTCTACGAACAGAACTGATTGAATTTCTTCATAGCTTCAGCCTTGATATCATCGGCTACGTCAATATAGGGTTTCATGGCCTTGTAGTCACTATGGCCTGTCCACTTCATGACAACCTGTGGGGGGATTCCCATGCCAAGGGCATTACAAATAAAAGTCCTTCTTCCCGTATGTGTTCCAATTAGTTTATATTTGGGTTTAATAATATCGATACGATCATTCCCTTTGTAATAAGTCAGGCGGATAGGTTCGTCAAAACCGGCCAGCTTGAAAAGTTCATGCAGATAGACGTTCATCTTCTGGTTACAAACAACAGGCAGTGCCATGTTGTCTGGCAAATCGAATAGTTTGTACTTGTCAAGGATCCTCCTGCTGACATCATTTAGCTCTATTTTCAGGCTATCACATGTCTTCGTGGTGGTGACCTCGATGTGGTCACTTTTGACATCATACTTTTTCAGGTTGTACACATCCGAGTAGCGGAGGCCAGTGTAACAGCAAAACAGGAATACGTCCCTCACCCTGTATAGATAAAGCTTTGTCTCAGGTATCTTGTAGTTCTCCAGTTTCTTAATTTCATCCTTCGTAAGGAAAATGACTTTTTTCTGGGTTTTTTTGAACTTTGGGCGGAAGGATTCAAACTGTGTGTTTGTGTGAAAACCTTTTTGAAGGCTCCAGCGAAGGAACCACCTTAGAAACTCCATGTTTTTCTCAATAGTGCTATTCTTCATGTTCTTTACATCACGGAGGTATTCCAAGTATGAAAGCATTCCCTCGTCGTCGAAATAATCGAACCCCACCTCAAATGTCTTCAAGCCTTGCTTTCTCTTGTAAGCCCTGAGTCCCTTCAGGTGGTTGCGCATAGCGTGGAATTTCTCATGGGTTGATTCCGTCCAATTGTTCTGACGGCCACATATACTCTCAAACTCTATAGCGACTTCCCAGAACTGTAAAGATTTGTTAATTTTCCCGTTTCTTGTTTTTTCCAAATTTGTGTTAATTGAGGATTTTGACGGAGTTTTGTCCTGTTTTGAATAGGTAATGTCCGCGACTTCAGACGTTCTCATTTGGGCCTGTCTTTTTCCTCTTTTGGGCTGTAAGGAAACAGTCTCACCGTTGCGTAACCTCTCAAACGAATCCTTAAATTGCTCTGGTGTGGGAATGATTTGCTGACTCTCATAAATCTCAACTGTATCCTGGGCATTCTTCACGAGATTCATGATGGAAGCGTTAATCTGGTCAGCACTCATGCCTTCACGGTTCGGGCCGATCGCCACCTGGGCGAAATCATCCCACCTCAGCGAATCAACATGGAGGCCAGTTGAGAGTTCCATTCTTACAGACTTGTAAGCTATTCTCATTGTTATCAATGCATTTGGTACATTGACGAAGTTGGAAGAACCTGTCAGTTTCCGGCTCTTCAGCCTGAATTTGATTTTTAAGTCTTGTTTCATTTCTATTGTATATTAAGTTGTTTGAATATGTAATAAATAGGCTTGGGAAACACTGTTTGCAGGTTTGGGTACATTGTATTTTATTAAAAATCAAGGAAGGCTAATTAACATATTGGTGTCGATTCCTGCCTCTATATTGTCCGAAACCCCATCCTGCCACCAAGAATTTACCATGAATTATAAAGGTATGTTAACAGATTGGGAGGGCGTGTAAAAAGAGACCTTTTTTCAAGATGCTGTTTAAACACTGTTTTAACAGTCAAAAAAATACCCTGAAAACATTCCCAAGATGTTCCCAAGTTTATGTTCCCAAAATGTTCCCCAGATTTTATCTGGAGGAAAGGTGTGCGGAGCTGTGGAAAAGACTCCTTTTTTGTGACTAACTTTTGAAAGTCTCTCATTACTAATGAATTATAAAGAATTTGAATATTGTCCAATTTGTTAATTATGTTCCCAATATTTCCCATGGATGTCCCATGTGGAACCTGGTTCTCTATCAGATTTCTATACAACCATTCAGGAGAAAGAAACAGGATGTTCCCAAGATGTTCCCAAAATGTTCCCAAGATGGTTCCCCAAATCTGATGCAAATATAGTTAGATGTTTTACATCAACCAAATGTAAAAAAATGTTGAATGTAAAATTAAAATCAGAAAAACGGCTGATTTTAACAAATAAATGCCCTTCAAACCAAATGTCGTTTGAAGGGTTTGCCATTGTTTTCTATGTTTTACCGAATTAAGCCGGCACACTGTTCTCTCCGCAAAACAATACAAAAACGAGGCTGAAAGGCCTCGCTTTTTTGTTGAAGGAAGAACAGGTTCAAAACGCCATAAGGCGAAGAGGTTCTCTCCGCAACCTGCCAAAATGAAAGTCGTTAATCCTCAATGGGTTAGCGACTTTTTTTGTCTATGTTCCCCAACTTTTCGTTTTTTTCGGGGGACATCTGGGGAACATTTTGGGAACATTTTCAGGGGTATTCTAACCCAATTTTTCATCGGTTAAGCACCTAAATCAATTAACTACGATTAAAAAAGCATAAAAGTGACTGATTTTGCTTTCATTAGCGGTTTTTACTCTCTTTTTGTAGAATTTTATGTGTTTCTTCTATTTGCATGTACTTACCGACAAAAGGGGAATCGTCATACGATGTGCTTTGCACGTACTTCCATTGAATTGCTATTATTTTCTCCATTAGGCAACAATACCATTCACATTTGAAACCTAAGATTGGGCACTTGAGATTTTAAGCCATAGAGGCAAAACACAAATATATCTTTTAACGATGTAGTACTTTATTTCTTACTCTGCTTGAATAACCAATCTCGGACCGCGGCAATCTTATAGCCATAGTCGAACGAGGCCATGTGCTCCATGGCACGCCCTGTTTCAGGAAGCACGCTTCCTGCTTCCCACTTGATGAAGTTGACGTTGCCGCCACGAGCAATCAACTCTTCTGCTAACCTCTCTTGTTCCGACGATGGAAGTTTGGCACTCCAACTTGCTGAGTCAACCCTTGCATTGTTCTCCTTCAGCACTTTCGTCAGGTCTTGCATACCGCCTGATGCCTTCTGATCGCCGCCAGCCACAATGTAGAAGAAATGCTTCTTGCCGAAGTCCTGCATCTTCGAAGTGTCCCACTGGCTGCTGACGAAGAGTGAGGCGGCAAAAAGGTCGGGATGCGTGATGTTGAAATAGAACGACATCATGCCTCCCATTGACTGCCCGGTGGTATACAGGCGGTTTGTATCTACATGGTATTCCTTGCAGACGGTCTGAAGCAGACGGATGGTCATCTCCACCTCGTCGGTGGTGCTCCAGTCATCCTGCACAGCCCAGTCGGTGTATTGTGGTACCTGCACAAATGAAGGATGCTCTTTCTGATCTCTGTCAGAAGCAAACTCCAAGGCACCGTAGCCTTGCGTAAGCGGAGCCGTCACTTCCTTGCCTGCGGTGCTGGCATCGGCCATGAAGAGCACCAGGGGGAGCTTCTCACCAGCCTCGGCACCTTCAGGAATCAGCAGATTATACTCCATCGTCTTTCCTGTCTGTTCGTCGTTGAAGGTGAATTGCTTGAACTTGCCCAGGGTCTCTTTCTTCAACGCCACGAAAACGCTGTCAGAATCTTTGTTAATCACCATGTGGCCACCTTGGCGAGGACCACGTTCAACGCCCTTCTTCTGGGCGCAGCCTGTCATGCACACTAAGCCTACTACGAGTATTAACGCTATCTTTCTCATGTCTTTCTTATATTATCTGAAGTTTACTTGATTCATCTATTTCGTGATTTCTGCTATCCACTGGAACAGTTCATCGAGCGCATAATCGCCGCTATGAGGACGATTCCAAGCAAGCAGGAAGTTAACGTCCTTGCCGGCATTCTGGAGCTTGGTAGCGAAATTGATGGGAACAGGGAAGGCCGTATCGCGATCCCGTGCTCCGTGACGAATATACCAATGTGGTGCGATGCTTGTCATGTCGTCACCGATAAAGCTCATGGGATTCATCAGACGCACGTTCTGACGGATGGCATCACTGACGTTGGTTCCGTTCTTCTTAGCTGTAAAATCGGTGAAGTTCACGCGGCTACCAGTCTCGTCGCCAAACTCCTCATTTTCCCCACTGGCACTATTGATTCCTTCTATCTGACTGTCGAAGGCTGGAACACCCTTTAGTGCTTGGGTAGATACCACGTAGTTCAGATATTTCTGCATATCGAGGTCAGCGATGTATTCGCCAACCTGCTTACGCCCCATACCACCACGCATGGGACGCATTCCCTGTGGATGCTGGCCTCCCTGCATCTGCGAACGCTGGCCGCCGTTTATCGGAGCAACAAACATGCCTCCCGCTGAACTACTGAACGTGAAGCCAAGGCTGTCGGGTATATCCGCACCGGCATTTTTCGCTGTCTGTGCCGCACGGATAAGTTCGCTCTTGATAAAGTCAAGGTAGTTGTCTGCCGTCAGAGGTGTTCCGTCAGGTTTGTGGAGGTTCAGGCTTTTGAGATAGTCAGGGAACATGGCTGCCAGTTCTTTGGTATAACCCTTGTGCAAGTCATCGAGCGCCTGGCGTGAGTCAGTCTGCTGGAACAGCCACTCATAGGCCATATCGGCATGTTCGAGGTCGATGATGGGACAGTAGCAGACTGAGGCAAACACATCGTCGCGCTCATCGGCAGCCCCCATTGCCTTCAGCAACGCGGCATATTCGGGATTGTTGCCTGTGGCTCCCATCAGAGCCGACATGGCTCCGCCGGCACTCGTCCCGTCAGTGATGATACGCTCGGCATCGCCTGGCATTTGCCTGTCGAAATGGCGCAGATAGCGGATGGCTGCTTTCAGGTCGAGGATAGCCTTGGGTGCACGACCAGTATAGACGGTCTGGCCCTTCTTCACTCCCTTATGCGCCTTGGCGTATGCCTTATCAGCAACGATGGAGGAATTGCGGCCGCGAGTGCCTGGTATTACCACCACGTAATCTTCTTTCAGCGCCCTGCCCGTAGCATCGCCAGCCTGTGGCTGTGCTGCAGGAGAAGCCATGTAGCCGCCCACGTAGGTACGGAAGAAGATCGGTGTCTGCTGTGTAGCTCCTTCCGGCACATACACATTGAGGAACTGGTAGGTGGAATCCTCAACGTTCGTCACATAGAACAGCCGCTCGTAGGCTGTATAGTTGACATTCGTGCCGTCATAGGCGGTCATCGACGACTTAACACCCGCATTGGCATCAAATGTCAATGCGCTTTGTGCCGTTGCTCCCATGGAGAGGCTGGCACCAACGAGAAAAGCAAATAACTTCTTCATAATATATGTATTTGATTATTGTTCTTTTACGACTGGAGGCAGACTCTGAAAATGCCGTGTATTATAGACCTGAAGGAGGAATATCAGACAAAACACGATGCATACCTTATATGGAGCCACGATGTCGTCGGCTCCGAAGAGTGCCTTTGACAGGGGCATGACTATCAGCGGAGAGATGAATTGTCCCAGATAGAGTGCTGCCGAAAGCAGGGGCATAACCGTTGTGGCGGAGTTCTTGCCGCCCTTGATGCTCGCGATGGTGTTCAGGTAGGGAACACCTACGCCGTTGGCCATTCCGATGAATGCCGAGCCAAGCACGGCCATAGACACCGACGGCACAAGATAGGATGCATAGCCCAGCAGGAAAAGCAACGGGGCAAAGTACTTGATGCCCTGTCGGAAACGGTTCATCAGACTTCCGAAGGCAAGCCCGACAAAGAAGGCCACTACGTCAAGCCCCACCATGATAGCGGTGATGACTTCCGTGGATAGTGCCTGCTGCTGGCTGGCAACAATGGCGAAATTGGTGGGGAACACAAAGAATATTATCATCAGCAGAAGCATTCCGATGACAGAGGGGTGGAACTTCAGCAACTGCCGAGGTTGGAAGGGCACTCCGCGCTTGTTGGCACTGTCCAGCTGTTCGTCAGGCAGCCACAGCCACACCATCACCAGAGCTATCAGTCCCAGCAGATAGACCAAGAAGGCATAGTTCCACGCTATCGTAGAGAGCAGTCCTGCCAGCAGCGTTGCCACCACGCCTCCCATCTGGTTCATGGCTGCCGACAGCCCCATGAGCCTCGCCTGTTGCTCCGGCGGGAAATAATAGGCCAGCAGTCCCGTGGAAAGCGGCATGATGAGTCCGACGCTGACACCTAACAATGCTCGCATGGCAAGTAACAGGCTGATGTCGTCAACGAAGAAGCATCCGGCACCAGCCACGACGTACAACAACAGTCCCGTTGTAGCTATGGCCCGCGTGCGAAGTACCCTACTAAGCGGTAGGAAAAAAAGGTTGGTGATGATGATCAGCAATGCCGGCATGCTGACGATAAACTGAACCAGCATCGCGGGCGCTTCACTGAAATGAGCCTTGATGATGCCCAACGCAGGGGCGATGGCGGCTCCGGCCATCACGGTGAGCAGCGACATGGAAAGGATGGTAGCCGTCACTCGTCTTGATACATTTGTCTTTGTCATAATTCAATCGGAGTGATTCGCGAGCGGGTACAGGGTTTACCTTTCTCACACAGTTCTACCAAACTGGCTCAACAAAAAAACTTTTGCAAAGGTACGAGTAAGTGAGCAAAAAACCAAATTTATTTGAGTTTTTTTCAACGAGAGTACCTTCAACGAGGGCCAATGGTACGATAAAAAAGGGACAATTCCATGGGGAAAAGAACCCCAAAAGGGTCGCATGTGCTTCGCTCGGCTTTGCCGCTTTCGTAGCGAAGCACAGGTGACCTCTCCGAGGTCTTGTGCCCTCCCCCCTTCCTTCGGTTAGTTCTCTTATCTTGTGAGCTCAAAGCCTACACGAGCACCGTTGGCACTCTTGGCGAGCTTGCTGACAGCCTGCACAGCAGCAGTGTTGCTGACCTTACCTTCTTTCTGAAGGATGTTGGCCATCTGCATAGCGTCAAACATCAGACCCATTCCTTTCTCGGTCTTCGTCACGTTGCCCTTAATGGTCTCAGTAGCCGTCTTGAGGGTGATCTCGCCATTTTGTGGGTTATAAGCATAGGTTCCGCTGAATGGGATGCCGTTCACCTTGGCCGAGAACTTGTTGCCTTCAAGGAACGAGAACGAAGTGTTGCTACGATTGATGCCGATGTTGTTGTAGTTGCTTGCCAGCGACGAAGCAATGTTGGCTACCGTAGCAGCGCCACCGGCCTTTGTCAGGGCCTGTTCAGTTGTAAACGCAGCACTTGGAGCATTGTAGTTCCAGCTACCCAGAAGGCTCGACTGGTCGAATGACATTCCGCCCAACAACACATTGCTCAACACACTGCCGAGCACAGCACCCAGCACATTGCCGGTTGTATTGGAGGAGGATGTATTTCCAAATCCCGTTGAAAAGCAGCTCGACAGCAATAGTGTCATAGCTGCAAGAAGTGTTAAAGTTGTTTTCTTCATATTGCTATAGATGTTAATAGTGAATAGATTTGTCGTCACAAAATAACAGAAAAAAATTGAAATCTCCAAACATTTTTCAAATAATCTTTGCTGAAGATTCGCAAACTCCGCTTCCCAAGGGGTTCGCTCGGCCTTGCTGCACACCCTCCATTTGCCAAATTCATTTAAATATGTGCACGAAAATAGGAGTATATGCAGGAAAATTGTTATATTTGCGGTTGATTACATGATTAACATCGATATAGACTTTAGCAATATGGTTAACAAACTGCTTGATTTCCTGAATGCTTCGCCAGTGAATTTCCTGGCAGCAAGAAACATTGCCACCCTTCTCGAAGAGGCTGGCTATCGTCGTTTTGACCCCCAGACGCCACTTGGAAAGGTCAAGGCTGGTGACAAATTCTTTGTGACGAAGAACGATTCGTCGGTGTACGCCTTCCATATCGGACGCAAATCGCTGGCTGATGCTGGCTTCCGAATGATTTGTGCACACTGCGACTCACCGACGTTCCGCATCAAGCCCAACGCTGAGATAACGTGCGAGGGAAATATCGTGAAACTGAATACCGAGGTATATGGTGGGCCTATCATGTCAACATGGTTCGATCGTCCCCTAACGATTGCAGGACGTGTGGTTGTCAGGGGGAAGGATGCCCTCAATCCTGAGACGCTGCTGCTACACGTGAAGCGTCCATTGTTGCAGATTAGTAACCTCGCCATCCATTTCAATCGTCAGGTGAACGACGGTGTGAAGTTGAGCAAGCAGAAAGACATGCTGCCCATTCTTGGCATTGTCAGTGATGAACTGGAACGGGGCAACCTGCTCATGAACGTCATCTGCGAAGAACTAAAGACAACCCCGGAGAACATCCTTGACTTCGACCTCTATCTGGCCGACGCCACACCTGCTTGCACCTTTGGTGTTCACAATGAGTTCATCTCGTCCGGACGACTCGACGACCTCTCCATGTGTTTCGCAGGTTTGGAGGCGATGATTGCCACGAAGACAACTGCTATGACCAAGGTGCTGGCCATCTTTGACAATGAAGAGACCGGCTCGCAGACAAAGCAAGGTGCAGGCAGCCCCTTCCTCTCCACGATGCTCAAGCGCATTGCGCTGGCTCAAAGCGGAAGCGAGGAAGCTTTCTATCAGGGCGTGGAGCGTGCGTTCATGATCTCGGCAGACAATGCCCATGCCTGGCATCCCAACTACAGCGAGAAGTACGATCCCACCAATCATCCCGTACTCGGCGGAGGACCGGTCATCAAGTTCAACGCCGCACAGAAATATGCCAGCGATGCCGTCTCGGCTGCCGTTTTCATGGAAATCTGCAAGGAGGCCGGTGTGCCCTGCCAGCGTTTTGTAAACCACTCCGATGTGGCTGGCGGCAGCACCCTTGGCAACATTCTTGCCTCGTCGATTCCCCTCCGTGGCGTCGACATGGGCAATGCCATCCTCGCAATGCATAGCTGTAGGGAAACAGGCAGCGCCGCCGACCATGTCTACTGCGTAAAAGCTTTCTCGAAGTTCTTCAGTTAAAAGAAGAAATGAAAAGACTTTCGCAAGTCGAAGAAATAAAGGTTTAAAGAGTATAAGGGGGAGAAAAGGGCATCACACGGCTATGCCGCTTTCAGAACGAAGCGGGGAAAGAAAGGGACAATTGTCCTGCTGCTGACGGTTGACAACCCTGCGTGGTTCGGACTACGCTGGGTGGTCAACTGTCGGCAAGGGAGTCTTTCTCCATGTCGCGGCGGCTCTTCGACTTGGTGATCAGCCATACGCCCACGAACACCAGCAGCACGGCGAGGCCCTGCGTGGGTTTGAAGACGCCCATGCCTGTGAGTACCGTAACGGCTACGGCCACTGCCGGCTGAACGTAGTTATAGATGGACACCACCGTAGGACGGAGCACCTTCTGCGCCGTGACGATGAGCAGATAGCCCACGAACGTGCCGAACACAACAACATAGCCTGCCTCAAGCCACGACCTCAGCGGAACCGCCTGCCAGTCGGTCTGTGCGACATGGCTCAGCGTGAAAGGCCAAACCAGTATGGTTGCCCAAAGAAACATCCAGCGGTTGACGGTGACGATGTCGTATTTCTTGATGAATCGATTGAACAGCGAGAGGAACAGTGCGTAAGATAGCTGAGCACACATCACCAACACATCGCCACGCACATCGCCGACCTTCGCGTCTGCTGCGTTGACACTGGTCAGTACCAGCGTTAATGCGCCAGCGCAGCCCACGGCCACGCCACCCGCCTTCTTCCAGGTGATGGGTTCCCTGAGGATGAGAAACGATAGGATCATGGCAAAAATCGGCATCGATGTCGTTACGATACTCGCATTCACGGGTGAGGTGATGCTGAGTCCGATGGTGAAGCAACACTGGTTGCACACCAGTCCAAACACTGCAGCGCCGGCAAAGGTCAGCCTGTCGCGAACGGGTACGTGCGGCAGCACCTCCCCCCGACGACGTTTCAGGAGCATCATCACAAACGTCGTCAGCCAAAATAGGATGGCACCACCCATCACACGAAAAGACACCATCGTGATGCCATCCAGTCCGTGTGTCATAGCATCCTTGCCCAGTGGTGCCATCAGTCCCCAGATGGCGCAGGCGGCGAAAATGCTCAGGTGAGCCTCCAATGCTTTGTTTTTCTCCATTTCTTTATTACTCTTTGCGATTAGCGCCTGCAAAAGTAAGCATTTTTGGCCAAATAGCCGCGAAATGGATGAAATCTTTATGCGGCAAAGCCACGAAGGCCGACTACTTGAATGCCTTTTTCAGTTCTTTTTTGATGCCCATGAAGGCGGGGTTCTGACCAATGGGATTGAGGGGAGTGGCGCCACCAGACTTCACCACTGCCACCAGCTGATGCGTGACGTAGTCGTGGAAATTGATTGTGATGAAGGTCTGGCCATCATCCCACTTCTCCGACTTCACGTTGATGGTTGGCGAGAGCACTTTCACACCTTGCTCGATGAGCGGCTGTGCCTCTTCGCGCGAAAGGGCTTTCAGCTTCCCGGAGAGTTCGTTTTGAACCATCAGCAGGACATCCGCCATATCGGCATCGCCCTCGTTGGCATTGCCAAACACGATGTACTTATAGTCTGAAAGTGATGCTCCTTTAGAAAGCGTCGTCGAACTCTTCGATGTGGCACAAGAAACAAAGCTCAACGATAAGCAAAACACCATGATAGGGGCCATCAAATAGATAAACTTCTTCATCATCATCTGATTTTTAGTGAATGATAGGTTTTATTAGCTGCAAAAATAATAAAAAACGAACACAAAACCAAATAATTGGCAAAATTATAGCGAAAAAACGCGGAAATGAACGGCAACGGCGACGGCGATAGCGGAGAAACATCGCAAAAAAACGGCTGCGAAAGAATGGAATGTGAGGAATAATGTGTAATTTTGCAGGAAACTACAAATAACAACTATGGTACAACAAATAGAGATTGTCTTAAAGCCCAGATCGCGGGGATTCCACTTGGTGACGGATGAAATTTTGCGACAGTTGCCGAAACTCCCGAAGACTGGCATCATCAATATCTTCACGAAGCATACGAGTTGCGGACTCAGCATCAACGAAAACTGCGACCCGGATGTGCGCGTGGACATGGAGACCATTTTCAACCGATTGGTTCCCGAGAACCGACCGGAGTACGAGCACACGCTGGAAGGTGCCGACGACATGCCGGCTCATGCCAAGTCGACGCTCAGCGGAGTCAGCCTGACGATTCCTATCACCAACGGTCGCCTGAACATGGGGACGTGGCAGGGCATCTACCTCTGCGAGTATAGAAACCACGGGGGTGGAAGGCGATTGGTCGTGACAATCATCGGGGAATAGAAATCGGGGGCGGCTATGATGCAGGGTTTTAATCCACTACGCGGACCATCATTTCAAATAAATCTTGGAGCGGGAATAGTCGATGATGGCGCGATGTCGCTCGAGGAAATCAGTGCCGAGCACGCCATCCACCTGCCTTGACCGCACCTTTTTGAACTCTGCATTCAGATAGCCGATGTCCATGAGGAAAAGGCTGTCGTCGCGGAACTCATGCTCGCCGACACGGACGAGAGCCGAGGTCCTGACCAGCGCACTCACCGAGCCGATGCCAGCGGCATATTCCCTCATCGCAATCGCCTCGAGACGGTACTTCTCACGCTTGGAGATATCAATGAGCGTTGCACCGCCTCCCGTGTCGACCAGCAGCACGCAAGGCTTTCCATTCACTTGTAGCGTAACGGTAATGTGGCCTGTGGGCGTCTTGAAGAGCTTCAGCTCGTCGTAGCCGTTTGCCTGCATCGTGCTATCGTAAGCATCAGCGCCAGCATCTGCAGAAGCCTTTCCGCTCTGGCCCGCACAGCCGAACGCGACAACAGCAATGAAAAGAAAAATGAGGTGCTTCGTCTTCATGTTGAATGATAGTGGGAAAGGGCAATTCTAATCAATAGGAGCAATGCTAATAGAAAGGGCTATGCTAAACGAAAAGCGCAATCTTCAGCGAGCAAGGCTGCCTCACTTCGCAGGCGACGCGGGTTTTCTGCGCTTGGGCAAGGGCAGATGCTTGCAGGTCACGCGGACGAGCTCGGAGACATAGTCGCGGTCGTCGACATCGGTGATGTAGAAATAGTCCTTCGCGCCTTCGTAGGGCGGTCGCAGTTCCACACTCCGAAGCATTGCCCGCCCGGCATCGGTTGGCTTGAGGTAGAAGCAGTCGTCGCAGATGAGTCCGAAGATGACACCATCGCAATAGATGCCAAAGTCGCCAAACATCTTCTTCACGGTAATCTCACCGGCACCACTACACTGGTCGGCGATATATTCTACGAAATCAGGATGACAAGACATGAGTTATAGGGTTTAAAGGGCATAAAGGGGATTGAAAGGGCTTAAAGGGGAGTGAAAGGGACGATTGTTTTGCATCCATTTTTATGCCCTCTAACAGATTTCTTCCAACTGTCCCGTTTCAGAATCAATGATAAAGCCGCGGACAACGATATCGGCAGGGACGAGCGGATGCGTCTTGATGGTCTCCACCGTCTTGCGAACCGATTCCGGCGTGTCTTTGAAGCCTTCCAGCCACGCATCGAGGTCGATGCCACATTTGCGGATGACGTCGAGGGTGTCGTCGGTGATGCCGCGAGCCGTCATCGCCTCATGGAAATGATGGAAGCTCATGTGACAGGCACCGCAATTAGAGTGCGCCACCACCATGATTTCCTCGACGCCCAGCTCGTAGATGGCGACGATCAGGCTGCGCATCGCAGAGTCGAAAGCCGAGATTACCAGTCCACCGGCATTCTTGATGATCTTCGCGTCGCCGTTCTTCAGTCCGAGTGCCGCGGGCAGCAGCTCCGTGAGCCGTGTGTCCATGCACGAGAGCACCGCCAGCTTCTTGTCGGGATACTTATCGGTGAGAAACTTCTCGTAGCACTTCTTCTCAACAAAAGTCTTGTTGTATTCAAGGATTTGGTCTATCATGACAATTGAGTTTTTGTTAATCTGGCTACAAATTTACTCATTTTTTCTCAAAAAACACGATGCAAATGGCGTCTTTTCTTCGGTTTTTTGTATTTTTGCAGAAAATTTGTGAGAAGCCGCAGCTGTGGCTTCCTTTTACGTTTAGAAAAAAGGAGACGATATGGAATATATGTCACAAGAGGGCTACGACAAACTCGTGGCCGAACTACGCCAGTTGGAAACCGTTGAGCTACCGCGCGTGAAAGACGCCATCGCCGAGGCACGCGACAAGGGCGACCTCAGCGAGAACTTCGAATATCATGCCGCTAAGCGTGAGCAGGGACGCCTGCTGAGCCGCATCCGCTACAAGCAGAAAGTGCTCGCCAATGCCCGCGTCATCGATGTGTCGCTGCTCGGTGGCGACAGCGTACAGTTGCTGAGCAAGGTGGAGATGACCAATCTCGCCAACAACCGTAGCCGTACGTACACCATCACCAGCCCGCACGAGGCCGATATCCACGAGGGGCGCATCTCCATCAAGTCGCCCATTGCCCAGGCGATTCTCAACAAGAAGGTCGGCGACGTCGTGGAAGTGCGCGTGCCCGCCGGTCTGCTGCGACTCCGCATCGACAGCATTGAGCGATAAGCGCCCCTACTCTTTGCTCTGTCTTCATACCCTATCCCACCCCATTTCCGCCCTGCGGCACATTCTTTCTTCACGCCTTCTTCACGCCTATGATATACATCAACGACAACATCGATGCGTTCGACGTAGAGGCTGCGCTGCCTCTGCTCAGCGACGAACGGCGCGAACAGACGCTGCGCTTTCGTTTTGAACGCGGGCGGAAGACGTGTGCGGCGGCTTATCTGCTGTTGTGCGAAGGTTTGAAGAAGGAATATGGCATCACCGAGAAACCGCTGTTCAGCTATGGACCGCACGGCAAGCCTGCATTGCGCGACTATCCAGACATTCATTTTAACCTCAGTCATTGCCGCGATGCGGTGGTTTGCGTCATCAGCAATCGGCCCGTGGGCATCGACGTAGAGTCGGTAAGCCACTACAAGGAGTCTGTGGCCCACTACACGATGAGTCAGCAGGAGATGCATCAGATTCTGCACGCTGACCGCCCCGACGTGATGTTCACCCGCCTCTGGACCATGAAGGAGGCCGTGCTGAAGCTCAGCGGTGAAGGACTGCGCGACAACCTGAAGGAGGTGCTCGCAGACGCAGATAGCCTCAACATCCAGACTGTCGTGAGCGAAGACGAGCGGTATGTGTATAGTGTGGTGAGGGGAAAGGAATAGAAAGTTTTATTGAAAGGAGTTTTTATCGATTTTTTATCGGAAAGATTTAGAGCCCCTTGATAAGGGGCGGCTATAATGCAGGGTTTTATTACCAATAATATTTCCCACATTTTTTATCGGAAAGAAATTAGAATAATTAGAATAATTATATCCATTAATAAGGTGTATTAACGTGTAGGTGCAGACCCCCGTGTCTGCCCGAACAGCAGATGCCAAAAACGAACACCCAGCGTAACGCACGCTGGGTGTTCAACTTCGGTGAGCGGGCAGACACGGGGGGTCTGCCCCTACACGTGAAACATCCTATTTCTGGATGAAATTTCTGGTAATTTCTAGTAATTTCTTTCCGATAAAAATACCTCTAAATCTTTCCGATAAACTTTCCGATAAACCTCAGCTCGTGAGGTCATCGAAGTAGCCCATGCCGTCGATGGCGACGAGGAACTGGTCGACGTAGTCCCACGAGGTTGTAGACCAGTGGAAGCCCAGTCGATACAGCACCTGTGTGGTGTATTCGTTCTTGGCTGGAATGAACACCGACTTCTGGCCGTGGGCCATGTCCTGATAAGCCAGCAGACTGGACAGCCGCTTTGCTTTCTCGGGATCTTCCTTCGCCTGTTCCATTGCCTGCAGGAAGGCTTCACCCTCAACCTGCC
>Ga0256404_1000731_pt1 | contig 84249 bp, 73 predicted proteins | sample RumenRJG_01DNA_FD_185990 | JGI IMG/M metagenome (GOLD analysis project Ga0256404, IMG submission 185990) | Bovine rumen microbial communities from Lethbridge, Alberta, Canada - RJG_01 | ecosystem: Host-associated > Mammals > Digestive system > Stomach > Rumen | place: Canada: Alberta | collected...
TCTTGCAGCTGCACCGCCTGCGTTTGTAACGAGCAGGGGAGTCTCAACTTCCATGAAGTCTCTGTCTGCTAAGAAGTTACGGATCTCCTTGATGACCTTGGATCTCTTCTCGAAAGTCTCCTTTACCTGGGGATTAACGATGAGGTCCAAGTATCTCTGACGGTAACGGATCTCGGTATCCTTCAATCCCTGATACTTGTTCGGAAGGGGATGGAGGCACTTTGCAAGGAGCTTATAGGACTTGGTGAGGATGGATACCTCGCCCTTTTCGGTCATATAAACCTCACCCTCAACGCCAACGAGGTCGCCGATATCGAGGTTCTGCCATTCCTTGTAATCTTCTTCAGGGAGATTATCGATCTTAGTGAAGATCTGGATCTTGCCCCTTCTATCGTAAAGGTCACAGAAAGAAACCTTACCCATGCCACGCTTGGACATCAGACGTCCTGCTACTCTGACTGTCTTGCCAGCGAATGAATCGTAGTCACCGGTGATCTCTGTCGAGTGGTTTGTAACGTCGTATGTAAGCTCTTCATAAGGATCCTTGCCTGCTTCCTGGAGAGCTTTAAGCTTCTCCATACGGAATCTGGTCTGTTCCTGGATCTCTTCTGCACTTAAAGGTTCTGTCTGAGGTACGAATTTCTTAGCCATAGTTACTCTCTAATCTTTTAGTTTTCTAAATGCCGGGTACAAGTTTACTTCTCGATCTTGATGATCTTGTACTTGATGATGCCTGAAGGTGTGGAAACAGAAACTGTCTTGCCCTTCTTCTGGTTAGAGATTGCTCTTCCTACAGGTGAGTTCTCGGAGATTCTCTTCTTCTTGAAGTCGATCTCGGACTCACCGACGAGCTTGTACTTATATTCCTGCTTTGTTGCAGTGTTCTGAAGGGTTACTGTGGAACCCAGAGAAACCTTATCTGTGGAAAGGTTGGAATCGTCAACAACTTCAACAGCCTTGAGGATAGCTTCGAGCTCTTCGATACGTGTCTCGTTCTCAGCCTGCTCGGCTCTTGCTTCATCGTACTCGGAGTTCTCTGAAAGGTCGCCCTGTGCCTTAGCATCTTCAATTCTTGCAGCGATCTCGCTTCTCTTCTTGGTCTTACGCTCGGAAAGCTCGTTCTGTAATTCGTCGTAACCTTCCCTGGTAATCTGCTTCTTTGTGATTTCGTCAGCCATTTTCTGTCTCCTTGTTTTATATAGATCTTTGTCGATATTTCGATAGTGTCTGAATAATTATCTAGCTGTTCTGTCGTTTTCCTTCTGGATAACGTCGTGTGCGCCGCCTTCGATGATGGATGTGGAGGATACGACTACAAGGCGTGCCTTCTGCTGGAATTCTTCGATTGAAGAAGAACCGCATGAGCACATTGTCGCCTTAACCTTTGCGAGGGATACATCAAGACCATCCTTTAAGTTGCCTGCATAAGGAACATAGGAATCAACGCCTTCTTCGAAAGCCATCTTGCCGCCCTTTCCGCCGTCGTCGTAACGCTGCCAGTTACGTGCACGGTTGGAGCCTTCGCCCCAGTACTCTTTTACATATGTGCCGCCTACAAGGAGCTTTCTCGTAGGGGATTCGTCGAATCTTGCGAAGTAACGGCCGAGCATCATGAAGTCAGCGCCCATAGCGAGAGCCAAAGCCATGTGATAGTCGTGTACGATACCGCCGTCAGAACAGAGGGGGATGTACCAGCCTGTTTCCTTGAAGTATTCGTCACGAGCCTTTGCAACTGCGAGAACAGCAGAAGCCTGGCCGCATCCGATACCTTTCTGCTCACGTGTGATGCAGATGGAGCCGCCGCCGATACCGATCTTGATGAAGTCAGCACCGCAGTCAGCGAGGAACTTAAATCCTTCAGCATCTACAACGTTGCCTGCACCGATGATGGCATCAGGATAATTCTCCTTGCACCACTTGAGTGCTCTTTCCTGCCATACGGAGAAACCGTCGGAGGAGTCTAAGCAGAGAACGTCAGCGCCTGCTTCGAGAAGGGCAGGGATACGCTCCTGATAATCTCTAGTATTGATTCCGGCACCAACGATGAGCTTCTTTTCTTTGTCTAAGAGCTCATTCGGGTTTGCCTTGTGGAATTCATAGTCCTTACGGAAAACGAGTCCTACCAGTCTGCCTTCAGCATTAACGATAGGGAGCTGGTTGATCTTGTTGTCCCAGATGATGTCGTTTGCTTCCTTGAGGGATGTGCCTTCAGGTGCTGTAACGAGCTTTTCGATAGGAGTCATGAACTCTTTTACCTTGGTATCAGGTGAGAGTCTGCTGACACGGTAGTCACGTGTTGTAACGAGGCCTAAGAGCTTTCCTTCAGCTGTACCGTCTTCTGTTACGGCTGCTGTGCCGTGTCCTGTCTTCTCGTGCAGTTCGATGACTTTCTCGAGCGTGTCTTCAGGAGAGAGGTTGGAGTCAGACTCAACGATTCCAGCCTTGTACTTCTTAACTCTTCTGATCATATCGCACTGTGATTCGATGGACTGTGACTGGAATATGAATGAGAGACCTCCGCATCTTGCGAGCGCGATTGCCATGCCGTCGTCGCTGACTGCCTGCATTACTGCAGATACCATAGGGATATTGATCTTGAGGCGTGACTCTTCCTGACCTTTTCTGTACTTAGCAATAGGTGCAGACAAGTCTACCTGATCAGGTGTGTTCTTCTCTGTTGTGAGATTAGGTACCAAAAGGTACTCTGAAAATGTTCTTGACTCTTCTTCGAAAATTTTTGCCATATCGCTCCTTACTCCTCCTTACCCTCTTCTGTTTCTACCTGAGCGTTATTATCTGCAGGCTCCTCGGTCTGGATCTCTGTCTCAGCCTCGATAGCCGCTGCAACCAATTTTGTATCGCGGGAGGGCGTAGCAGAAGCGTTCGGGGGAGCGATCACGTCAGCAGGAACTGCATCTGAATCATCAAATCTGGCTCCGCACTTGAAACAGAAAGCGTTGGAAAGGTTATTCTCCGTACCGCATACAGCGCACTTCTTAAGCCCTCTCTCTCGGAGGATCTTAGTATTGAGGTCTTCGATCTCGATGTAGAGATTGGATATAGATTCGCACCTCGCGTTGATGTCCTTAGTCATATCGACGTTTACATCTTTGTACTGTCCATAATACAGATGGCCGATCTCGTCGAAATATTTACGGATAGTGCTCTTTTTCTCATCGATCATCTTCTGGAAGTTGGAAATGTTCTTTCCCTTTTGATCCTGGAATATGGGCATATAAAGTTCCTCCTTAAAAGATTTATCAGAGATTATACAACAAAACGGCGCGAATTGTCATTATTTATAATACTTTAAGGAAAATTGAGATTCTTGGGGTGTTTGGAGGCGTTTCCGGCGGGGCGGCGGTGGTTTTTCTGACATGGAGACGAAAAGTGACGAAGGGACTGAAAACCGTCTCCAAAGGCCAAAAAAGCACGATTTGGCGACGAAAACCGCTCAGTCGTCACCATTCTGTCACCAGCACACTCCCGAGTGCTCGAAAAGGTGCAGAAACGTGCCTGAAATTGCACCATAATTAGCAATTTGACCTGGAAATGCTGATTATGGTGCCAAATATCCCTGAAACTGCACCATTTTCGGCACATGAGAAGCTTAAGGTGCCAAAAACAACAGAGAAGTAGAAGGTGTCCCACAGCGGCAAAAACAACAGGTCAGTAAAAAAGACGCCCCGCGAGCTGCGGAGCGCCATTGATTCGTAAGTGTTAGAACGGAGATCAGATCTTCTGAGGCTTGATCTTCCAGATATCTGAAGCGTACTCCTTGATCGTACGGTCAGAGGAGAACTTGCCTGAGTTGCAGATGTTGACCCAGCACTTTCTTGCCCACTCGAGGTTATCCTGGTAATCCTTGTAGAGGCGGTCACGCTGCTTTCTGTAGTCGTCAAAGTCGCCCAATACATAGTAAGGATCGCCGGGCTGCCAGTTGGAGCCGTAGATGAGGCCGTTGAAGAGGTCATTGAACATGCCTGTGCCTTCATCGTTGAAGGAGCCGTCAACAAGTCTGTCGAGGCACTTCTTGAGGCCGGGGATGTTCTCATACTGCCACTTCGGATTGTAGTAAGCCTTTGTAGCAGCCATATCCTGTGAACGGCAGCCGAAGATGTAGATATTGTCGTCACCAACGCACTCTGCGATCTCGACGTTTGCACCATCCAATGTACCGAGAGTTACGGCACCGTTCATCATGAACTTCATGTTGCCTGTACCGGAAGCCTCAAGACCTGCCGTGGAGATCTGCTCGGAAACGTCTGCTGCAGGGAACATCTTCTCACCGACGGAAACGTTGTAGTTCTCAACGAATACGACCTTGAGCTTGTTCTTCATTGCAGGATCATTGTCGATGAGCTTGGCAATCTCGTTGATGAACTTGATGATAGCCTTTGCTCTGAAGTAGCCCGGAGCAGCCTTGGCAGCGAAAAGGATCGTTACCGGAGGCATATCGAGCTTCGGGTTCTCCTTAAGTCTGTCGTAAAGGTTAAGTGCATAGAGGGCATTCAAAAGCTGTCTCTTGTATTCGTGGAGACGCTTGATCTGAACGTCGAAGCAGGAGTTAGGGTTAAGCTTGATGCCCTTTGTCTTTTCGAGATATTCAGAAAGAGCCTTCTTGTTGTTCTTCTTGATGGCGATGAACTTCTTCATAACCTTGTCATCGTCCTTATACTTCTCGAGGTCCTTCAAGAGGTCGAGGTTTGTAACCCACTTATCGCTGCCGAGGAGGTCTGTGATGAGTGCTGAGAGTTCAGGATCGCATGTACGGAGCCATCTTCTGGGTGTTACACCGTTTGTCTTGTTGGAGAACTTCTCAGGATAGATGTTGTACCAGTCTTTGAGTGTCTCATTCTTGAGAATGTCTGTGTGGAGCGCAGCAACACCGTTTACGGAGTGTGAACCGTAGATAGCCATCCAAGCCATGTGGATCTTGCCGTCACCAAGAGGAGACATACGGTCGATAAGCTCAGAGTAGAGGCCTGCCTCGTACATCTGTGCACGGAACTGGTTGTTGATGCCCTCGATGATCTCGAAAATACGGGGGAAGAGGAAACGGAAGATGGAGATATCCCACTTCTCAAGAGCCTCTGCCATGATCGTGTGGTTGGTGTATGCGAATGTAGCCTTAACGATCTCCCATGCCTCTGTCCACTCGATGCCGTTCTCGTCTACGAGGAGTCTCATGAGCTCAGGGATAGCGACTACAGGGTGTGTATCGTTAAGCTGGATCGTGTTGTACTTTGCAAAATCGTGGAGATCGTCACCGTGATACTTCTTGTATCTGTAAATGATGTCCTGGAGAGATGCAGAAACGAAGAAATACTGCTGTCTTACACGGAGTACCTTACCATCGTAAGAAGTGTCGTTAGGGTAGAGGACTCTCCAGATGTCCTGTACACGGTTTCTCTCGATAACCGCATCATCGAATCTCTGTGAATTGAAGAGGTTGAAGTTGAACTCCTGAGCAGGCTCAGCCTTCCAGAGTCTTAAGAGGTTTACGTTCTTTGTGCCGTAACCTGTGATAGGAAGATCGCAGGGAATAGCCCAGACATCGATGTCTGAATAGTGAACCTTAACTTTTCTGTCATATCTGGGAAGGATGAAAGGGTAGCCATGCTCCATCCAGGAGTCAGGATACTCGTTCTGGAAACCATTCTCGATTGCCTGTCTGAAGAGGCCGTAACGGTAGAGGATACCATAGCCTGTAACAGGGAGGTTAAGTGTTGCGCATGAATCAAGGAAGCATGCTGCAAGTCTTCCAAGACCGCCGTTGCCTAATGCCGGGTCTGTCTCTTCTTCGAGGATATCTGTGATATCAAGTCCGAAAGAAGCGAGAGCATCTTTTGCCTGATCGTAAATGCCCAGGTTTACAAGATTGTTGAGCATTGAGCGTCCTTCAAGGAACTCTGCGGAGAAATAGTGAGCCTGACGGCCCTGATTGTACTTGTGTCTCGTTGCCATCCAGTTCTCTGAAATGATCTCAACGATGCTCTTTGACAGCGCTGTCCAGTAATCACGGGGTGTAGCCTGCTCAAGGCTTAAGCCCGTCTCGGCTCTTACATGAGCCTGCATCATCTGTTCAAGCGCTTTTGCTGTAACTGTTGCCATTCGATAGTCTTCGGTGCCCCTTATTACCCTTCAGGGTACCTACTTACCTCCAAAATAATTACGATTGATTATAACTTTATCGGTGTGTGTGCGCAATTTTTCAAAACAAGTTCGATTTTTTACCCAAAAACTTAACGAAAACCAGTATTGGCGGGTGTTCTTTTGACAACGGGACCAGACAAAACATGCGAAAAATGACCTAAATTTACTTAATCTTTACAGAAGGTTAACGCCAAAAAGCCTATAGTTCAGCATATAGTCTTATAAATTTGTTTTTTTCGGAGCAGTATATTAAACTTCTACTGATTATGAATATTGCAATATGTTACGTAATTGCCGTCTTGGCAGGCGTGCTCGCAGGTGCGCTGATCACATATCTGTTCGGAAGATTTCCGGACAAATGGCTTCAGGATTACGGTGTAACGCCGCAAGACCCTGATTACAGGCCGTCTAAGAGGATGAGACCTTTTCCGGAGGGCCTTATTGCTGCTGTTTTCTGCGTTATCTGTTACTGTGTAACGATCTTTTTCTGCAAAGTAACCTATATTGACCATTTCAGACCAATGCATCTGGCGGTGATCTTCCTTGTTATCCCTGTTCTGATGCTCGTCATGATGGCGGATAAGCTCAACAGGATCATTCCTGACCAGTTCTCGCTCTTTATTGCCGGCTGCGGTGTTTTATCTGTTGCAGCTGACGTTCTGGAAGGTTCTGTATGGTTCTCACCCGATGCCAAGTGGTGGATACCGGTACTCAATAAAGTTATTGCTTCTGTTGTCGGAGGCGGTGTTATCTGGCTTATCGGTTTCTTATCGATCACATTCCTCGGCCGTGAAGGTATGGGAATGGGTGATATGAGACTTCTGTTTGCGACCGGACTTATTACCGGATGCTATGGACTTGTTGTTCTTATGTATGTATCTATCTTCTCTGCGATCTTATTTGCTGTTCCGCTTCTCATTAGGAAAAGAAAGAGAATCGCGGCAGAGAAGAAGAGGATTGCTGAAGCTGAAGACCCGAGAGCTGAGAAGCTTAAGATCCAGCGCGAGAAGGCTGCTGTGCACTTCGCTGAAGACCCGGATTACATGGCTTTCGGACCTTTCCTTGCTTTGGGATGTGCGGTTTTCGTGATCATGGAGCCTTTCTTCTTTGACAAGATGTATGGCTGGATGAATGTTTTCGGAGTTTATTTCTGATGGGCGTTTTCAGGTCCTTGGGAAATGCGATAGTTAATCAATTCAGATATCCGAAGCCTTATAATTGGGGATATCCGGTATTTTTCGGTGCGGCCGGTATGGGAATCTCCTTCCTGGCATTAAAGCTTATGTATTCCGGCACACTGCCGTTTTCATCGACATCGCTTATCGGTTGTGCGATCATTACCATCCTCATCGTGATGCTGGCTTTTGTGGCCCCTTCAGTTCTTCTTGCAGAGCACGGAGGACTCTTTATTACAGGCCACTATACCGGTGTCGGAGCACTTATCCTGTCATTCCTGTCAGGTGCGCCTTTATATCTCATTAAGGCTTCATTCCACAATCTGACTGTTGCTGCGTGGCTCAGGGCCGGCGGTTCAGTGATCTTCCCAGCAGTTTTCTACCAGTTCGACAAGGTTTCCGGTTCCACATTGATGCTGGAACTTCTGATAGATACGATTATTCCTGCGTTCGGTTTCTCACTCTTTTTCCTGGGTGCCGTATGGCAGGGCTTCTCTGAGGAGAACAAGAGATGGGCATTTATAATCATTCCTTTGCTCATGGCTCTTTTCTCATTCGATTTTCTGGATATTGCAGGAATTCTCGTCATAGGCTGGTGGCTCTGCATGGTAAGGAGCCGTACAGAGAATATCTACGGACCGATCCTTACTCTTATCGGTTCACGCCTTACGGGGATACTTATCGACAGTGTGGTCAGAGAGGTTGACCTTACTACTATTAGAGTCTATAGTGACATCCCGGGCACGATATACTATTCGTCGGTTCCTGCTCTTTTTGTAGCTGTGATACTTCTGGCGTTCTTCAGAAAGACGCTGGGTGAATTTCACTTCACCTACAGTGCGGATATCTATGGAGACGACAGGAAACCTGAAGAGAAGGACGGCGTGCAGGCTGAAAGCCTCTTCAGGGGCATCAATCTGCTGTTCATCCTGGGGATGATAATACTCGCGGTATTCTGGTTCCTGTTATTCAAGGGAATACGATTATAAATCTAGAAAAGGGATAAATGGAATATGGATAAGGTAGAAAAAAACACAAACAAACCATTAAATGATGTGGAGCGATATAAGCGTGACAGGGCATCTGTCATGTCGATGCTCAAGTTCATTCTGATCGTTGCCATCCTCATCGGATGCGGCTACATAGGCAAGGTGATAGTAGTAATACTGGTTCCTTTCCTTATCGGATTCCTTCTGTCCAAGACTTCAATGATCATCGCCAAGCCGATATCGAAGATCTTCGACAAGGATGCCACCAAGATCAAACCGGGCAGGAAGAAGTCCACGCATACGAAGACTGCACTTGTTATATACGTCATCCTTAACATCGTCGCTTTTTTCCTGATAGTTCTTACCTGCATCGGACTTGTATATCAGGCAAATAACCTTCTGGTAACTCTGGCCGAAGTATCGAAGTCCTTTAAGCCTTCCGAGGTGCTGAATACACAGATCCTGGACAGGTTCACTGTTGAGAATGGTGGCTTCATCACACCTGAGATGATCAATTCACTCCGTGAGAACATCACCAACATGGGCCAGACCGTAGTAAAGAACATCCCGCAGATGATAAGCGCGGCACTCTCGAAGATCGGATCACTTCTTGGAAACCTTCCTTATGGTATCTTCTTTATCATCAGCATCATCTTAAGCGGCTTCTACTTCATTAATGACGGCCCGTCTGTTATGAAGTTCTTCGTAAAGAACACGCCGAACCGCAAGTTCCGCAACAGGATCTTCACACTCCTTAATGAGCTTGCTTACCTCGTTTTCCGTGTGCTTGGCGGTTACTTCGTACTGTTCATCATCACTGCAGTCGAATCATTCATCGTATTCTGGCTTGCAGGCCTTCGTGAATATTCGATCATGCTCGCGATCATTACGGCTCTTATCGACTTCCTGCCTGTACTTGGAGTAAGTGCCACGATGATCCCCGTTATCATCTATCTCATCATGCATGGTGAGATCATATCCGCGGTTGTCGTAATTGCCGGCTTTGTCATCATGACTATCGTACGCCGCTTTATCGAGCCGCCGATCCTCGGCAAATCAATGCACATGCATCCACTCGTTACTCTTTTCGCGATGGCGGCAGGCGTATATATCTGGGGACCTGCAGGATTCCTGTTGGGACCTGTCCTTGCGATCATCATCATCCAGATCATCAAGGTCTTCGAGATCGACAAGATCGTCGGAAAGTACTTCTCCGGCGTTCTCGACCGCTTTATGAAGGATAAGAAGGTAGAAGAGAAGAAGACGGCAGAAGAGACAGAAACGGAGTAATATTATGGCTGAACAGGGGAAAGAGCGCAGCAAGTCTTCTGTGATCGGGTTTTCCCTTATCATGGCATCTGTGGTCATGCTCCTGTTTTTCGCGCTCAATGATCTGATGATCCATCTGTTAGGCCGGGAGCTTTTTGACATTACAGCTACTGTGTTTGGCATAAGCATTCTTCCGGTCAGCATCGCAGGTCTTGTTCTCTCGATAATAGGTCTGGTAACAGCATCCAGAAAGAAGCAGAAGGGCAAGGCTTTCTCAATAGTGGGAATTGTTCTCTTCATCGCAGGTGCAGCTCTGGCACTGCCTGCTCTTTACATCTTGCTCCTTGTGATGTTCGGCTCAATGCGCCCGGCTGAGACTTTGCCGACTACTATGCCTTATACAGAAGAGACAACGGAATTGACGACCACAGAGACTACGGAGACAGAGCCCAAGAGTCCCGAGTTCTATGAGAATAATGACATGGTCGTTTTCATGAAGAATAACATCAATGAGAACATGTCTTTGCTCGAGATAATCAACGCCGTCGATGAGGCATGCAAAGAGACCAGGGATAAAGACGTTTATACTCTTGAATTCGGCACGAAAGACTACAAGACTTACGACCCTTCCGCCGGAAAATATGTGAGCCAGGGACAGTACTACTGCTTCTGTATCGAAAGATGGTTTACAGCAGAAGCTGGTGGCAGTTACAAGATCTGTATAAGCGTTCTTTATGAGGTCAACGACACGAATAAGGATTTCCAGAATGTCAGGATGTATGAAGGAGATGTGGAAAAAGACTTCCCGGATTTCTTTGATTACATCCGTAAGTCATATGCATATAATTATGCCAAGACTGAGAAGATAGCCAGGATAGATATCTATATGGCTCCTGATTGATCAGTGCAATCTAAAATGGGCTGCCCCACCTTCAGTGAGACAGCCCCTGTCCTTTAAATGTATGGATTACAGAACTACGTTCTTATCTTTGAGATCAAGTGAAGCAAAAGGACCGGGAATTATGCTGCCGCGCTTCTCGCCGAAGTAGTCGGTATCGAAGATGATGTCATTTCCGTCCTTGTCTTCGAATCTCTGCTGGGGTTCGAAAGCTTTGCCGAGAACGTCTGTTGTGACGAGGTCAGCCGTAAAGTCTCCGACAGCTTCAGCAAGGTTCGTGTCGAGATATACCTTGTCGCCGTCTTCCTTAACATTGACATAGACTTTTGTCTCATCATTAACGAGGTAATTCTTCTCCTTGCAGTAACGGAGAGCTCCGCCAAGATATGCGTTGCCTTCGATCCAGACTGGGAGCTTGTCGAAGTGTGCCTTGGCGATCTTCATCATGTCGGGAGTGTCGCTTTCGAGATCAAAGTTCTTGATCCACTCTTCATAAAGAGGGTACTGATCCCATACATGCGTTCCTACGACACGCTCTTCGACTTCGACACGTCCGTCTTCGAAAGTGGAGACGAGTGAAGCCTTGGAGTGCTTCTGGAAGAAAATGTTGTTATAGAATCTGTCGTCGCCGTGGAGGATCGTCATGAAGCCCATTACTTCAGTCCTGTGCGGTATGTGGTAAGGTGTGTAGCGCCAGTCGGTACCTGCGCCTACGGATGTGAAGGCTCCGCAGATGAGGTTATGTACCATAGCGACACCCTGAGTAGCGATACGGAGTGATGCATCGGAGAGGAGGATGTTGTTGTCGATAAGCGTAGGACCGTGGCCTACCTCGACGAAGATATCCTCACTGCCCATACTGCCTATTAAAGGCATAGCGTATTCAGGACGCTGGTTGTCGTGGAGGAGGTTCTGTGTGATCCTCGTTCCCTGAGCTTCCCAGTCTGTCCAGATACCCATCGTGGAGTGATGAATGTGATTCCTTCTCATGATGACATCGATAGCTGCATGGAGCTTGATTCCGGCTACTTCCGCACCGCCCAATTCCATCATGTTGTTGATGTGATGGATATGGTTGTCTTCAATTATTGAGAATACGGCACCCATTCTCCCAATGATGCCGCCCTGCTCACAGTGGTGGATATTATTGCGTCTTACGATATGGCTTCCGATGTTTTCCTTAAGCCACCCGTGATACTGGCCTCTGCATACTGCATCACGCTCCATCTGTGTGGGGCTCTTAAGATGTTCATATGAGAAGTAATGGTTATTCTCTGGATCTAAGTATTTACCGAGACCGATGCCGGAGCACTTGGCAAAGTAGATCTCATTATCTTCAATGATCCATCCCTTTGACCAGTGAGGTCCGATCATGCCTTCCTGCCATGCTGCCGGAGGTGCCCAGTTCGTAGCTGCCTTGCAGATCTTAAAGCCTCTTACTGTGATGTAGTTCCTGCCTGTCTCCTTAGGGAAGAAGCACATTCTTCTGCAGTTGATCTCAGCCATCTCGCTGTTCGGATCAAGTCCTCCGAAGTTGGCATAGATGACTGTCTCATCGCCTGCATCCTCAGCGTACCACTTGTACTTTGATTCCTCAGGTACCCATGAACACTTATAGACCTGCGCCTTGATAACCTCATCGATCGAAGCAGCTTCATAAAGTCTTCTGTCATTGATATATACGCATCCGACATGCTTTGTCTTGCCTGCAAAATACCAGTCGCCATATACATATGTGGTAAACGGATTGTATTCAGGATCGAAGATCTTGTTATCGACTCTTGCCACCCAGACATTGCCGTCATAGGGCTTCCAAGTTGTGATCTGCTCAGCACCTGAGATAGTAGCTCCGAGAGGCACGTCACTTACGTAAGTGATGCGCGCATCTTCAGTACCGCCGTTGGCAGGTGATACATACTCTCTGTAAACACCTGGTGCTACATGAACTGTGTCGCCGGGCTTGGCTATTGCAGCTGCTTCGGAGATCGTCCCGAACGGCTTTTCCTTTGAGCCGTCGCCTGAGTTGTTAAGGGCTTTAATGTCAACATAAAGTTCCATGGCAGTACCTCTTTCTATTAAGTTGCAGATTGATTTGGCACGCGTGAAAAAACTGCGTGTATCTTAAATATAACAGACCGCGGAAGGCAGATATATCATGTTTTGAGGAGAAGTTGTTTGACTTCTGTGGTCTAAAAAGGCACGCATAGGGTCTCGCGCGTCACAAAGATCCATTCCTTGAAATGAGACGGTAAAAAACTGTTAAAGCCTTATTCGTCCGAGCTGTCTTTGCGGTACTGTGTGGGCGATCTGCCGGTCGCTTTCCTGAACGCTTTGCTGAAATAATTGGGGTCTTCGAAGCCTAACCGCCTCGCGATTTCGCTGACTGGGATGCCGGTGTCTGAGAGCCATAGCCTGGCGAGGCTCATCCTCTGGTCGTTGATGTAATCGATGCATGTAAGACCGGTCTCTGCCCTGAAAATCCTGTTAAGGGCGTTTCTGTTGACGTTGAATTTCGACGTGAGCCTTTCGAGAGTGATCTTCTCGCTGATGTGGCTGAAGATGAATTCATGCACGCGGGAGATGAAGGCGGCGTTGCTCTCGCCCGTGGTCGAATTGTTGGCATAGCAGTACTTGAGCTTGTATAAAAGCTCGATGAAATAAGACCTTGAGCGGCACGGCCAGTAGCCATCCATGCTGAGCTTTAATTCACGGCCCAGCTTGTCTATTATGTCGAGCATGTCGGCAAGCGTCTCAGGCGTGAACGATGCCGCTTTCGGCGAGAACGTGTCGTCGAAAACGAAGTTCCTGATGAGCAGGTAATCCTGGAAGAGCGTGGTCCCTTCCGTATCTTCGAACTCGCCGGCATAAAGTCTCTCGTAGGTGAATGCGTCATTAACGACGGAGGGCTTGAAGAAGATCATGAATGCCTGGAATTTCCGGTCCTTGCTGAACGTAACCTTGTCCCTGTCTGAAAGATACAGCGCGGAAGGGGCTTTGAGATCTTTCCTGTTTCCGTTGACCATGAGACTGACGATACCCTTGCTTAAGACGATGAGCTTGCATCTCTCATCGTTTCCGATGTGCGGAAGATCGTTCCTCGCGTTGATGACGGCGAGGTCCATGATCACCTCGAAGTCCATGTGTTTCTTTGCTGTAAATAACGCGTTTTCCATAGTGTGGATTATAACAAAACAGGGTCGCTTTATGTAGTAAGCCGCCATCTGAAAGGCGGCGCCACGGGTAAAAAAAGCATCCCGCGTGTGGGTTCAGATGCATGCAGATTTTACAGGTAAAACGAACCGATTTTGCCTTGTGATGTTATGACCATATACGGAAAATATAGACAAACGCAAATAAGGGGGACATAGGTTATGAAAAAGATAAACATCAAGAGGATGATCGCAGTATCAGGAGCGGCAGCGGTTTTTTGTGCAGGTGTAACGGGCTGCGGAACAGCTGTTCCTTCTGAGGTGACACCGGCAGGACCATCGCTGGAAACGGTCTCTGAGAGTGTGACTGAAACATCTGAAGAAACAGAAGCGTCGGCTGCCATAGCGGGCTCTAATTACGGCTATACCATTGAGTCTTATCCGGTCTTTGAGCTGAGTTCGGAATCTTTGAAGGATGGTGTCTGGAGTGATGACGGAGCGGCATTATCAGATCACCCGAAAGGGCTGTCGCCGGAACTTTCATGGGAACCCGTGGAAGGTGCGCGATGTTACATAATCTACATGCTTGACACTTATCGTTACACCGGTATGACAATGTTCCACCCGCAAATCTGCTTCACTGGAAAGTTGAAAATTTCACTGATACGCATCTGGATGCCGGTGCTGACAGCAGTTATCTCGCCATGATGCCGCCACAGGGTGAGACGCGTACTTATGACATCTATGTCATCGCGCTTAAAAATCCTGTTGAGCGTGCCAAGGGCGGAGTAAGAGGCATGTGCCCGAAGTTCAATGAATTCCTGGAGGACCTGGACACCGACGCTGAGGGAAACTCAGGGAACATAATCTCATATGGTTATCTTCAGGGAAGATATACCGGGAAGTAATCTTAATTCCGTATATCCAAATAAATACCAGAAAAGGCCTGTTTCCCGCTGCGCGGGAGGCAGGTCTTTCGGCTTGTCATCCGAAAAAAAGAACATTTCCGGAGAAATTTCAAAATGGCTGTTGACACATATATGGGCCGATGTTATAGTTACTACGACAGACGTGGTACGACAGACGTAACAACGACAGACGAAGCAACGACAGTCGTAATAAAAACTGGAAGGAGATAGATATGGCAGAGATAAGCAGCGATGTCATTAGAGGCTATAACGACATAATCATCTTGTACCTGCTTCTTAATGACCCGTCTTACGGATATGAGATTTCAAAGCAGATCCGCCTTATGTCTGAAGACAAGTACATCATCAAAGAAACAACGCTTTACTCCGCATTCACGAGAATGGAGAAGAACGGCTTCATCGAATCGTTCGTTGATGAAGACCTGGCCGGAGGTAAGAAGAGAACTTATTACCGCATCACACCGGCAGGAAGAGATTATTACAGAGCTAAGTGTGAGGAGTGGACACTTACCAAGGAAGTTATCGAAAAGTTTATTGCTGATGAGGGGAGACAAGTATGAACGCTATAAGAAATTATTTGGACAATATGTTCCGCAATCTTCCGAATACGGAAGCTGTAAGGAAAGCCAAGTCTGAGCTTCTTCAGATGATGGAAGATAAGTATGAGGAGCTGATCGCTGAAGGTAAGACTGAGAATGAAGCGGTAGGCATCGTAATCTCAGAGTTCGGCAACCTCGATGAACTCGCAGATTCCCTGGGAATCACAGAGGCAGTTCAGGAGAATCCTGACGAGAACAAGCCGATGCTTTCAATGCAGAGAGTCAAGGATTACATCACGATGAACAACGGCAATTCGATCATCGCGCCTCTCGGAATCGCACTCTGCATCTTCAGCGTAGCAATGAATATAGTAGATGAGATCATTCCTCTTGGAATTCTCAATGGATTACTCGGAATCGGCGGAATGTTCGGTCTTATCGCTATAGCAGTAGGACTTTTCATCTTCTCCGGAATCAGAACAAAAGAATATGCGGAAGTCATGAATAAGGAATGCTCACTCAGCATCGAGTGTGCAGAATATGTAAGAAACGAGCGCAAGAGCTTTAAGACAAGCTACGGACTGATGATGTCATTCGGCATTGCTCTTTGCATATTAAGTGTCGTTAACCCTGTTGTCTTCGACAGGATCCCTTATATCAGCTCGTCATTCGGTGCAGTAATGTTCTTCGCTTTCATCGCACTTGGAGTATTCCTCATCACATCCGCAAACACAAGAATGGATGGATATGACAGGCTTCTTGCACTCAATGAATCAGGAAAGATGAGTGAAGAATTCGTTCCGAAGTCAGATAGAAAAGTCAACAAGGCACCCATTATCATCGCTGCAGTTATCGTTGCAGTATTGGCAATAGGCTTCGGTGTAGCAAGATTTATTTTCCCGCTCTTCTCAGGAGTGTTCATCAAGAATGACATAGGCGATACAATCGCTACAACATATAACCTTTCAGACGGAGATAACATGAATAAGGATTACAATACACAAGGTGAAGTTAATTCAATTAAGCTCGACCTTTCTGCATGCTCAGTCAACTTTGACGTAACAGACGGAGACGGACTTCTCGGCGTCGAGTACACAGGCGACAAGCGTCTTATGCCGGAAGTATCTTTAAACAATGGCAAGCTCGTTATTACTCAGTCTGGCACGAGAATGCACTGGAACATAGGATCGATCAATGCACCTAAGCTTACTATCAAACTCGGTAAGGATGTAAACATCGAGAACCTTGAGATGAAGATCAATGCAGGCGATGTCAAGATAAACGGACTCAAAGGAGATTATCTTTTCGGAGACTTTGATGCAGGTAATATCATTATGGATGGCTGCGATTTCCGTAAGGCTGATATCGATGCAGATGCAGGAAATATCAAGATCTCTGACTCTTCCATCAAGATCATGAAGATAGATACAGATGCAGGCAACATTGAGATCAAAAAGACAGCATTTGAAGATGTTCAGATCGACACAGACTTCGGTAATGTAGATCTTGATAACATTGAGGATCTTGATTCTTATGATATCGATTGTAAAGTAGATGCAGGTGTCGTTCAGATCAATAACAGTGTATCCGGAAGAAACTACAGCGTAAAAGGCAGTGGCACTGGTTCTATCAAGATCAATGTAGACGCAGGCAATATTGAGATCAATTAAGTTTTCAGGTCCGGCCGGCACTTCGAAAAAGAGGTGCCGGAAGGCCCCGGAATTACCGGAACTACCGGAATTACCGGAAAAAGAACGCACGTTAAGGTTAGATATATCTTAAAGGAGGCTTAAAGATGATCGATGCAAATGTGATCTCCGGTCTCTGCCAGAAGGCAATCGACATGAGATCTGAAAGTTACGCTCCATACTCGGATTTTCTGGTTGGCAGTGCAGTCCTTACGGAAGACGGTAAAGTCTTTACCGGATGCAATATCGAGAACAGCGCATTCGGCCCCTCCAATTGTGCTGAGAGAACTGCGATATTTAAAGCCGTAAGTGAAGGCTGCAGGGATTTTGCTGCCATAGCGATAGCCGGTGGAAAGAGAGACGGAGAGCTGCAGTATTGCGCGCCCTGCGGTGTCTGTCGGCAGGTGATGAGAGAATTCTGTAAGCCTTCTTTCAAGATATATCTGGCAAAGAGTGCAAACGACTATCAGGAATATACATTGGGCGAGCTCTTACCTGAGAGCTTCGGACCTGAGAATTTAGAATAACTCGGAGGAACAAGCGTATGACCCCGAGCGTAGTATTTGGAAGCGTTTTCGGGTGAGCCCGCGAGAATTACCCCCGAAGATTGAAAATAGAGAATAAGGATAGAATAAGACAGCAGCCGGGCGCATTTGTCCGGCTGCTTCTTTTTGGAGAAAATCATGAAAAAAGCATTAAAGAAAATCGGAAAAATATTACTCGGAATCGTCGCAGCCGCTGCAGTACTTTTGTTAGGCACATTTGTTTACGACAAGATCTGCTTAGCTTCCGAGAAGGACCTTCTCGAAAACCAGATCTATGGTCAGAAGGTCGAAGTAGACGGCCATAGGATGAGTGTATATGTATCAGGCGAAGGTAAGCATACACTGGTGTTTATGGCAGGCTCAGGTGACTCTGGTCCGATCTTCAGTTTTAAGGATTTTGCAGACCGTTTTGAAGACTGCAGGGTAGTAATCATCGAGAGATTCGGATATGGTTTCAGCGACGGATTTGACGGCCCGAGAGATGTTGAGACAAGGGTCTCCCAGAACAGGAAAGCGCTTGAAGCAGCAGATGTTGAAGGCCCCTTTATCCTTTGTCCTCATTCTTATTCAGGACTCGAGACAGTGTGCTGGGCACAGAACTTTCCTGAAGAAGTTGAAGCTATCGTCGGTCTCGACATGGCAGTGCCTGCTACATACGACACTTTTGACGATTCGAATGTAAGCCAAAATAATTCATCAAATGCTCTGATGAGAACGCTCAGGAAGATGGGCATTGTAAGACTTCTTGCTGGAAGCCGAATGGGAAAAGAGTTTTCTCCCGAGGAAGAAAAAACTGCAATGGCACTGGTCTGCAGCAGATACTGCAACGAAACATATGCACACGAGGCAGATTATTTAATTTCGGACCGTGACCTTGTCGAGAGCCGCAAGATGCCTGATGTTCCGACACTGCTTATTGTTTCCGACGGTTCTATCTTTAAGGGATGGATTGACCTTGAAAAGGAATATGCCTCACAGATCTCAGATGCAACCACTGTCCAGCTTAACTGCGGACACGCTGTATTTTCCTATGAGCCTGACGCTTGCGAAAAAGCTATGAGATATTTTATTAACAGATTGGAGAAATAAAAATGCAGTTTGGTTTTTCTTATATCGGTCTGATAATGCTTTTGATGCTGTTCATTCCTAATTTTATCTGGACGAGAAATCAGCCGAAAGACTACGACAAGTATGCGAAGAATGAGAATAAGGTTTTGCTCGCGTTAGAGCGCGTCGGACAGTTTATTGTTACGCCTGCTGCACTCATATTTTCTAACTTCAATTTCCACGGATTGAACTTCTGGAGTTCCGTGCTGATTCTCGCGCTTCTTAACCTTGTTGTTTATGACATTGCATGGATCAGATATTTCAAGTCGGAAAAGACCATGCAGGATTTCTATAAGAGCTTTCTCGGAATGCCTCTGGCTTTGGCGACATATCCTGTTATCGCATTCTTCCTTTTGGGAATCTACGGCGGAAACATCATAATGATCTTAGGAGCCGTTATCCTCGGAATCGGTCACATTGGTATTCATGCTGCCCACAAAAATGAAACGTGCGGCAAGAAGAAAAGAAAGCTTCCAGTAAAGATCTTAAAGGGTCTGGGAATCGCAGTCTTAGTCATTGTTTTCGGGACACTTGCAGGACTGATCGCAATCAGGAATTATAAGGAAGTAAGCCGCGCATTCGTTTTCAAGGACGGCGTAAACGAAGGCACCTATATCAAGCTCACAGACCAGGAAGAATATGTCCTCATGATGGGAAAGAAGACAGATAATCCGGTCATCATCTCGCTCCACGGAGGACCCGGCTCTCCAACTACATTCGTGGACTATTGTTACCTGGATTACCTGACAGACGAGTATACGGTCTTGTGCTGGGACGAAAGAGGATGCGGCAGATCCTACTACAGGAACATTGCTGCGGATCCGGATAATAAGACGTTATCATTTGAAAAGCAGTTAGAAGATCTCGATGCTCTGGTTGATTATGCATGCGACAGATTCGGTCAGGACAAGGTCATCATCATGGGACATTCTTATGGTTCCATGCTGGGTTCGGCATATGTCAGGGAACACGCTGATAAGGTTACTGCATATATAGGTATCGGACAATGCATAGATGAACGTGATATGGCAGGTGAGAAGTACAGCTATGAAGATGCCCTCAGCAAAGCAAAAGCAAGCGGTGCTGACACAAAAGAAATGGAAGCAGCATATGAAGCGTTCCTGGCAGATCCGAGCACTGCAAACATAATGAAGTTAAGGAATTTCACGGATGTTTATCATCCGCTGCCGGTAACTGATGATGTATCAACATTTGCAGGAATTACATCACCATATGTGGGAGTTGACGATTGCAGATGGTACATGCTGGAGATAAGCATGCTGTTTGATTACTCGAAATATGATGAACTGTCTGGGTCTCTGATCGATGTGCTCAACTCATTTTATATCAGTGACAAGGGAACGGAATTCGATGTGCCCGTTATGTTCATTTCAGGTTCTGAAGACTGGATATGTCCTGTAGGTCTTATTAAAGATTTCTACAGCGGAATGTCTGCACCATACAAGGAAATCCGTCTTATAGAGGGCTGCGGCCATTCACCACAGGGACAGCGCCCGGAAGAGTTCGCAAATGCAGTAAAAGAATTCTTAAAAAATGCACAAAAAATAGAAGCTAAACAGAAACAAGGCTGATTTCGGTGATAAAATCTAGAAAAGTATTAAGGAAGGACAGATAAGTAGGTGACCGCTTATTACGAGTTATTATTCGGCCTGTCAATATTACTGACGCTTATATATCTGGCGATCTGGCACAAGCATTTTGATGTGCACATCTCGCTTATCTTTGCGTTCATTCCCATAGCCAATCTCGGCTATGCCATGCTCGCGCATTCAAGAAATCTCAATACTGCTCTTGCAGCTGTGAAGATCACTTATATCGGAGGATGCTTTCTCGCGCTTTTCATCACGCAGAGCATCTTCGGTCTTTGTCATATAAAGCTGAAAAGATGGATGAGTGCCGTGCTGATGATAATATCGATGGCAAGCTACTCATTCGTTCTTTCTATCGGCAATGCGCCGTATTTCTATAAGAGCGTAAGCTTTGAGGTCGACAAGGGAATGGGAAAGCTTATCAAGACTTATGGCTTTGCCCACACTCTGACATATGTGGTCATCACTTTCTTCATCGTCATAAGCTTCATCGCAATGATCTACAGCCTTATCAAGAAGAAAGATGTATCGAATAAAACGATCATCCTCCTGATGTTCCCGGCGACCGTATCTTTTATCAGTTACTTCATCGGAAAGGTTCTTCCTGACGGTATCGAAGCGTTGCCTTTGTCTTATGTTTTCGCGCAGGTTATCTATCTCATTATCGTGCACAGATTGTGCCTCTACGACATCACTGACCTGGGCGTCGATTCGCTCATACAGAAGGGCGATACGGGATTCGTATCATTCGATTTTGATGAGAAATACTTAGGCTCCAATGAGAGTGCGAAAAATGTTTTCCCTATTCTTAACGATATCGAAGTAGATACCTGTCCGTCCAAGCATGAGGAAGTGAAGAACACACTTTTCAAATGGCTCGAAGAGTTCAAAAGGGATGAGACAAAAGATCACTTCTACTACGAGACAAAAGATAAGATCTATCTCATTACCATTCGTTATCTTTTCGACGGCAAGCATGCAAGAGGATATCAGTTCTTCATTACTGATGACACTGACTCAAGAAAATACATGAAGCTCCTCTCAAACTATAACGACCAGTTGTCGGCGGAAGTATCCGAGAAGACTGAGAACATCATTCAGATGCATAACAGGCTGATACTCAGCATGGCGACCATGGTAGAAAGCCGTGACAACTCCACGGGAGGTCACATCAGACGTACCAGTGATGTCGTCAGGCTCCTTATAGATGAGATAAAGAATGATCCTGACAGCGATAAGAAGACCATGCTCATGCTCTTCGGAAAAGACGGTCTTACCGAAGAGTTCTGCGAAGATGTTATCAAGGCTGCGCCAATGCACGACCTGGGCAAGATCGCAGTCGATGACGCCGTCTTGAGAAAGCCCGGCAAGTTTACTGATGAGGAATATGCAAAGATGAAGATGCATGCAGCAGAAGGTGCACGCATCGTCGATTCGATCCTTGAGGGAACAGACGATGAATCGTTCCATAAGGTCGCGGTAAATGTCGCTCATTACCACCACGAGAGATGGGACGGTTCCGGCTATCCTGAAGGACTTGCGGGCGATAAGATCCCTGTCGAAGCGCGCATCATGGCAATCGCTGATGTTTACGACGCGCTTGTAAGCAAGCGTGTATATAAGGACAAGTTCTCATTCGAAGATGCCGACAGGATCATGATGGAGAGCTTTGGAAAGCACTTCGACAAGAGGCTCGAGAAGTACTACGTCGCTGCAAAGCCCAAGCTTGAAGCATATTACAAGCACATTAGCGAGTAACAAGGGATGACGGTGTGTTTTTCGTTATCTATCTGTCGACAGTAATCCTTATCCTTGCGGTGATCGTAACGGGCTTAGTGTATGTGTTTGAACGGAAGAAACCAGAGGAGGCCAAGACATGAAGAAGTGGTATGACGAAGAATATGAATTTACTGTTGAAGTAACAGGATTTCTGCACGGCGATACGACCGAGCATTACTGCAGGAACGGTGAAGAGATCGGCGATAAGTACACATGCACTTACGGGTGCCCTGTAAATCAGGACGGCTGCGGCATCTGCTCAAAGACCATGATGATGCTCTATCCTCTGATGGAATCAGTAAGAAGCGGCGGAGACCTGGAAAATGTCGGCGGTGATTCGAAGTACACGAAGACAGTTGTCTGCCCCGATGGCTGTGTAATTTTCAAGCTTACTGCAAAGCCTCTCGGAAATGAGAACTTCCATAAAGGCGGTTTCTGGAGCTATCCGGACGAGACGGTGTAAGCATGAACTATATAGAAATTACAGACATCAACGCACCTGAACTGGATGTGTTTTCCAGGATAACAGAGCCTCAGCTCAGAACATATTTTGAGCCTGAGATAGGCATATTCCTTGCAGAGACAGCGAATGTCATCATGCGTGCGATCGAAGCAGGATACGAGCCTTTGTCGATGCTCGTTGAGAAGGAAAGGCTGGAAGCTGAAGCAGGGCCTGTTTTCGAGTGCATCGAGAAGTACTGCGGCAAGGAAAAACTTATATCGATGCCAGTCTATATTGCTGGGCGCGATATCGTAACGCAGCTTACGGGCTACACTCTGGTGCGCGGCCTTTGGATGACACTCAGAAGAAGACCTGAGATGTCTGTGGAGGAATTCTGCAAAGACAAAAAGCGCATCACTGTATTGATGGATGTCGTAAACCCCACCAATGTCGGCGCGATAATCAGATCTGCTGCGGCGCTCGGAATGGACGGCGTGCTTCTTACGCACGCATCTGTTGATCCTTTGACTAGACGCTCTGCAAGAGTCAGCATGGGAACTTGCTTCCAGATCCCGTGGACTAAAGCTACGCTTGAGCAGTCGGAGGGACTTAATCTTCTTGATATCCTTCATTCATATGGTTTTAAGACTGTCGCGATGGCGCTGACTGAGGATTCCACAAGCATCGACAACGATGAGATCAGAGCGAATGAGAAACTCGCCGTGCTGATGGGATCTGAAGGCCCGGGTCTTCCTAAGGAAGTCATCGCCGCGAGCGATTACAGGGTCATGATTCCCATGTACCACGGCGTGGATTCGCTAAATGTTGCCGCTGCGAGTGCGGTGGCGTTCTGGGAACTGACGAAGTAAACCTTTTTCAGAACTTTGGGAATGATGGGAGAGTGGGATACAAAAATCCAGCAGTCAAAAAGGCGATGCCCTTATTACTGAGCACCGCCTTTCTTACGGAATCAACCATCATTATGGGGGAGGTATTTGGATCATTCCGGAGATTAATAAGATATTGTTCCTATAACAGGCTTCAGGTAGTAGTCTGAACCTGCCTCGACCGGCTTGTAACGTGTGCCTGAATAGCCGTCGCTCCAGCCATTCTTGGCGTAGTAGACGTCGCCTGTCTTGGTGTCATAAACGCGCTCTCTTCCGAGTGTTGCGTCGCTGTATGCCTGGGATGTGATGTCGCTTGAACGGTTGCTCTTTTCCCAGCTGTCCCTGAGCATTGCACTCATCTGATCAGCGTTGTAAGTGAGAGCCTTGATCGTGCCGTAGGTCTGCTTCCACACTTTATCTCGTGCTGAGTAGTAAGACTTTGTGAATTCAAGGCTTGAAAAGATCTGACCAAGCACGCCGATCCAGTCTGTGAAATCTTCAACAGGTGTAAGGAGAATGATCGTGCCTGATACCATATCCCAATCCATGTTCTTGTAAGGCATCTTAAGGTCAACCAGTGAAGAAGAGAAGAGGCCTTCGCACTTCTTGCCGCCTAATTCGCATGTCGCCTGAAGGACATCGCCGCCGTAACCGTTGGATCCGAGCTTGGACATGATCTTGAAGTTCTTATAATTGAAGTAAGATCCTGAGTTCTCGAAAAGTGACTGGGCTGTCGCTTTAGGTGAGGTATAAACCTTTGAAGGAACAGAGATGCCGAAGTTCTTGCCTGCCTTTTTCCAGTAGTTGAAATTATCCTTTGAAGGGAAACTTAAAACGCTGGTGCAGAAGTAGAAATTTTTCAGGCCTGAAGGATCGTTTACATAGATCTCGTAACCGATCGTGTCGATGTTGTTATAACGCACGGACCAGCCTTCCGGTGCCGAGATGGTGAAGTATCCGTCATCTGAGGTGTATTTTACCCACTTGATATTGGTATTCGCATTGGGCTGGATCTTGACAGAAGGCTCAGCTGTCGTGGTGGGAGTTGTCGTGGTGGCAACTGTCGTAGGGTCTGTCACGTCGATATCGATGTCTCTTGTAGGATATGTATCGTCTGTTTCATCGGGCTCGTCAGTGTCATCAGTAGGTTCACTGTCTTCTATAGAAGGCTCAGTGTCTTCGATGATTTCTGTCTTTCTGGTCTTATTCTTGGAACGCTTCTTCTTGGAAGAAGTATCTGCGCATGCGGCGAGTGAAGACAATACCATGCAAAGGACTAATAAGATTGCTAACTTCTTTTTCATAATGCTCACTCTCCTTCCGGAATATATACCTAGAGATTAGCAAGCAGAAATTAAGGTCGTATATATATGCATTGAAGATTGTGTTAAGCGTAAGTTAAATAAAATGTTAAAGGGGCCGCCTCATAACAGCCCCTTCAACGTCCTTGATCGATATGTAATTAACCCGTTAGAATGAGTATTCTATGCTGTCTGCGTACTTGTAATACACTTTGTCGGTTGCGGCAAGTCCGGATATCTCGACGTCAACTCCGTCTGATCTTCCGGTCGTGACTTCTTTTAATCCGCCAAGGGTATCTTCCTTTTCATCGTAGCTTGTATAGACATATGTGCGGCCGTTCTTTTCGACAAGTGCTGCCACGGGAATGGTAAGGAATTCCTCGTCAGATCCGGTGTCCAGGGAGACAAGAGCATTCATTCCTGCCATCATTTTATCTGTCCTGTTAAGCGTAACCGTAACTGCATACTTGGTGTTGCCTGTGCTGTATGTTCCTGTGCTGCTGACAGAAGAGATAACACCTTCGAAGCTCTGACCGGAGAGGGCATCCAAAGTGACATTAACTTTCCTGCCGGTGCGGATCTTCACGATATCAAGTTCATCCACGCTGATGTCGATCGTCATCTTGCCCTGTGGAGTAATGCTGTAGATGGTGTTCTCATCTACCTTATAAGATGTCTCTTTCTTGGTTGAACCCGTACTGGTAGTACCAGTTGCAGAACCGGACTGACTGCCTTTTCCTGCGAGTGAAGGATAACCTGATGCAGTTCTCGAAAAATTGAATCCGTTCTTGCCGATCCACTTCATCAGCTCTTCACGTGAAGGCCAACCGTTTTTGCCCTGATGGCCGGATCCTGACTGTCCCTGATTCTGGTTTCCGCCCTGACCGCCTGGGTTGCTGCTCTGGCCGGAACTACCGCCCTGATTGGGATCACCGCTCTGGCTGCCTGAGTTGCCACCCTGATTAGGGTCGTCTCCGCCCTGGTCAGGATCACCGCCCTGGTCAGGATCACCGCTCTGGCCGCCGGAATTACCGCCCTGGTCAGGATCACCGCCCTGGCTGGGATCGGTATTCTGCCCCGGATCTTCAGTCTCATCAGGATCCTTTTCTTTATCAGGGTCGTCTTCACCGGGATCTTCACCTTCAGGCAGGACTGCCGTCTTGATATCATAGCTTATGACATAGTTCTCGGTAGTAGAAGGAGTGATGTCACTATCGTCATTTACTACATCGATGTCATCGCTGAGGCCGGAGATCTCACCGGACTTCTCTGCACGGATCTCACCGGTCTCATATATCTTGAAAAGCTTTACCATCTGGTCGTTAAGCTTCTGGCGCTGTGTGAGCAGAGAGTCGTAAGCTGCGGAATGCTCAGTCTTTGTCAGATTGATCAGGTCTGCATCGGCTTTTACGGATGCGTTGTTTTTAACAACGACTTTGCTGGTGATGCCCTGATAACCTGTGATCTTAAGGCAGCTGTTGATATCAAGCGTGCCGTTTCCGATCTCATTGCCTTCTGAATCAAGGATGGTTACCTTGTCTTCATAAGCGGCAGTACTGTCAGATATCGTGACGGTCGTGATGCCGCCTGCGATGGAAGATACACGGCCGGTTTCTTTCTTGCCGTTTGAAAGCTTGACTGTGACGGTGTCTCCAACCTGGAGTGCAGAGGTGGAATTGAATTCGACCTTCATGAGACCGTCAAGAGATATGAGGATCAATGAGCCATGCTTTGTCATGGTGTCGACGATTGAAGTTCCTGCAGATGCATAGATGGCCTTGATGCGTCCGGCCGCAGGTGCTTTTATCTTTGAATAATCCTTGCTTGATGCCGTTGACTTAAGTTCCTTATCAAGTGTGCCTATAAGTGTCTTTATGTCGTTGATGGCGATCATGACGGAAGCTTTGTTGACTCTTGCGATAAGGTCACCTTCGCTTACGATATCACCGTTTGAGACGGCATAGGATTCGATGTCGATATCTCCCGGCAAAGAGAATGCTTCCGCGCTTTCTGTCTTAAGTGTTCCGCCTGATAAGAATACTGTCTGCAAAGTCTTTGTGGTGATCTCGGCAGAGACTACTTTCTCTTTAACAGTAATGGAAGACGTATTTACAGCTACAGGTGAAGGGAGGGTCCTTAACAGGATCGCACCGATAAGAACGGGGATGAAGATAAGGAACCAGACTTTGTGCTTCCTTTTGGGCTTGATGACTTCATCGTCTTCTTTTGTTGCTTCAATACTTTTCGCGTCAGTCTTTCCGTCTTCACCAATATTGATCTGTGATGGTCCTGCCTTTTTACGTGAAAGTTTTACCAGCATGAAGATACAGAATGCATCTGCCAGCGCGAAAACGATCACCAGTGGGATCCATATCTGACGGATGGTGCGCAAGAAACGGTAGGTGCCGGACATTCTTCTGAAATATCCGTAAGAACGGGTTGATCCATTGTCTCCGTTGCCGGAATTGTTGTTGTCAGCTTTATCGGATGTGTTTTCCTGTCCTGATTCCGAAGTGCTGCTGCGGTCGCGCTTGCCGCGCTGCCTGTTCTGATTCTGATCAGATGGATCACGGTTCAAGTTTCTGTTCTGGCTTCCCTGTCTTTCTCCAGTCGAATCAGGCTCTGAGCTGTCAGGGAAAGATGCATCAGGGATATTCTGCGGATCAAAATCAGCGTTGTCATTACTGAAGCCTGATGGCCTTGTATAGCCTTGATAGTTCTGGCTGCCGTTACGTGAGAAACGGGGCGTGCTTGCAGGCACTGCAAACCTTATGATCAGGGTGGCTGCAAGGAGCAGTGTAAAAATCACGACTAGAACTGTATAGAATACTTTCGATTTGAATATCTTCATGTAAGATCAACCTCCGTAATGCAGTGCATCGATGGGTTTCATTTTCGCTGCCTTGTTGGCAGGATAGAGACCGAAAATGATTCCTATCAGGAAGCAGAAACCTACAGCCACCAAGATGACTGTGCCGTCCATCTTAAATGTCATGCTAAGACTTGATACAACTATTCCGATAACGCGGAGGATCGCCCAGGACAAGCCTATTCCGACAGCGCATCCCATCATGCAGAGAATGACTGCTTCCAGTAGGAACTGCTGCAGGATGACGCGTTTTTTGGCGCCGATCGCTTTGCGGATACCGATCTCTCTTGTTCTTTCTGTTACGGTGACGAGCATGATGTTCATGATGCCGATTCCGCCAACGATAAGCGAGATCGCGGCGATGCCGCCCAGGAGGATCGCGAGTGCGGATCTGACGCTGCTCATGGCGTCTTCCAATGCATCCTGTGATCTGATCCTGAATGCATCTTCGTCATCGTCAAAACGCTTGAGTAGAAGCTCCTTGATCTTCTCCTGAGTGAGCTGTGTAGTGGAATTCTCAGGTGCGCTTACATAGAAGGATTTGACTTCGAGAGTTGCCGTCTCACTCATCCTTACAAGACTTGTGTAAGGGATATAAGCTGTAAGCGAATCGGAGGTAAATGCACGTGTCAGTGAATTGTCGTCATCTTTTATGACTCCTACGACCGTGAACTTTATGTTGTTCAATGTGATCTCCTGACCGATGCAGTCGGTGTAGCCAATGAGTTCTGTCGCAAGATATTCATTGATAACGCAGACATATGTATGGTTATCTATATCTGAGGATCTGATGAATCTTCCGAGGAGGATCTCCAGATTCTGGATATCACCATAGTAAGAACTTACACCGTAAACATCCACGGTATTTGAATTACCTTCACTTTTTCCGGTAACGCTTTCCTGTGAGAAAGCAGCTGCATTACCGACGGTGCCGTCTTTCATCCAGTTGTTCAGATCATCTAAGTGAAGGGGAGCACCTTTATTATCAGATACAGTGACCGTAAGCATATTGCTTCCGAGGCCCTTGATCGAATCAGTGACAGTGCCCGTCGCACCATTAACAAGGCTTACGAGGATAACCAGTGCCATTACGCCGATAATGATTCCGAGCATGGTAAGGAAAGCTCTCAGCTTGTTGTTGCCTATTGACTTGAGTGCCATCTTAAGCGTCAGCATATCTTGTCACCTCCGTTATACGGCCGTCAAATATGTTGATGCTGCGTTCAGCCTGCTTGGCAACATCGCTGTCATGCGTGATGAGCACAATGGTGTTGCCCTGCCTGTGGAGTTCTTTGAAGATCTCCATGATCTCAGCACTTGTCTGTGAATCCAGATTGCCCGTAGGTTCATCTGCAAGTATCAGGGAAGGGCCTGTGGCGATGGCTCTGGCAATTGCCACACGCTGCTGCTGACCGCCCGAAAGCTCGGTCGGATAGTGTGATGCACGCTTTTCGAGTCCTACACGCTGCAAAGCGCCTTCGACTCTTCTGTCACGCTCTGCACGCTTCATCTTCTGGTAGATGAGCGGGAGTTCGACATTCTCTTCAGCTGTCAGTTTCTGGATGAGATTGAAGTTCTGAAAAACAAAACCGATCTTCTTATTCCTTACTGCAGCAAGTTCATCTTCGGAGTAATCTTCTATCGGAATGCCGTCAAGCGCATAGGCACCCTCATCAGCTATATCAAGACAGCCGATGATGTTCATCAGGGTGGACTTGCCGCTTCCTGAAGGTCCTATGATGCTGACGAACTCGCCTTCGCAGATGTCCAGTGATACATGATCCAACGCATGTATTACTTCAGTTCCGACCTGATAGTTCTTGCAGACATCGCGGAGCATTATCGTTTTATTCTTTTTCATCCGTTGTTACTCCCTCTGTCGCCGGAACTGCGCTGGTTGCCGTTCGGGATATTATTGTTTCCGGAACGGTTGTTGCTGCCGGTTGATCTTCTGTTGCTGTTCGAATTGCTGTTGCCGGGGAAGTTATTATTTCCGTATCTTCCGGGCATATTAATTGTGTTAGTAGTCTTTTCTTTGTAGTAGACAGTATCGCCTTCCTTAAGGCCGCTCTTGATCTCTACATAGTTGCTGTTGGATATGCCTGCTTCGACCTTGGTCATGCCGCCTAATTCATCCTTCTCGGAATCATAGGATGTGTAGACATAAGCTGTGGAACTTGTCTTCTTCAATGCATCGACGGGAATGATGAGCGTGTTCTCAACACTTGTGATATCGATGTTTGCAGACGCGCTCATGCCTGCGAGCATGCCTTTGGCCTTATCTATCTTTATAGATGCAGTATATGTCGTTACACCATTCGTGCTGGTGCCGTTCCTGTCTATCTTGGTTATCTCGCCTGCATACTTGTCTTCACTGACGGATGATATAGTTACTTCAGCTTTCTGGCCTACTGAGACAGAAAGGATATCCGTCTCATCGATACTTACCGCGACAGTCATTGTCTTGTCAGGGCAGATCTTGAATACGGTGCTTGCTGTTTCTGTGGAATCGGCCGAAGTGGCGGTAGATGATGAAGTGGTTTCTTTATCATCGATATCAGGTACCTGACGGATCGTTCCGTCGTAATCTGCAGTGAGAGCTCCGGCTCTGTAGATCTCTGTAAGTGAGAGAAGCTTTTCCTCAAGATCTTTTCGCTCATTCAGATACTGTTCGTAATTTGCAGTATAGGAAGTGTCTTTAAGCTTAAAGACTTCCGCACCGGCCGAGATCTTCTGATTCACCTTAACAGATACGGATTTGATCGTTCCGGCATAACCTACGATGGCGAGCTGGTCATGAATGTACAATTCACCGGTTCCAAGCTCTGTCTTGCCGTCTTTGCTCTTGACTGTTACCTTATCGCCGAATGCAGGACCGTTATCAGTCAGGATGATAGTTACTTTCTTTCCCGACTTTGCCCTGACGGTGCCGTCATAAGTCTTTTTATTGGAAGTGATTACCTTAACCTTATTTCCGGCTTCAAGAGTATCCGATTCGATATCGACAGCCATGTAGCCATCCATCGAGAGGAGAAGAAGTGCTTTGTTATTTACCATTACGGATGATACATCGGAGTTCGCTTTGGCGTAGATCTTCTTGACACGGCCTGCGACAGCTGTCGTGATCTTCTCTGCGACCTTGTCATCAGAGGCATCCTTTACCTTCTTGTCTATCGCATCGATGCTTGCCTGGGTATCAGACATGGCAGCCAGGACTGTGGAGAGGTCTGCTTCTGCGATAACGGCACCTTTCGTGACGGTATCTCCGACCTCGACCTTCAGTTCCGTGAGTTTAACGCCTTCAGGGATCTCCTGTGTCTCCACATCGTCATCTTCAAGGCGTCCCGTGCCGTAGACGGTGGTGCTGACAGAGCCGCTCTCGACTTTTGCAGTCTTAATGCTTGCTGCTGATGTCTTGGCGAATTCATTCTTTACACGGTTCTTCAGATGAATGACAACTCCGGTAAGTATTCCTGAAGCGATCACGACACCTGCTACTATCTTGATGACCGTTGATTTCTTTACTGATTTTTTCCTGCGTCGATGTTCCATTATCACTATTCCTTTTCTTTTGACCGCGAAAAATCATTGGCGGATTTTTAACCTTATTTAAGTTTTACGGGTTAATCTTAAGACGTTAACTTAAAACCAAGTTTAAAGTTCGGCATTATTTAAAAATATGTGTCCTGGTCCGGGAGTGCCGTAAAATGCTAAAATATAAATTGTTACTTCATATTCCGGACTTCGAAAAAGAGGTGTCAGATGAGAATTCTTCTTGCAGAAGATGAAAAATCATTATCTAAAGCTTTGAAGGCTATCCTTACCAAGAGCAATTATTCCGTTGACTGTGTTTTCGACGGGGAGGAGGCCGTGCTCTATGCCATGGCAAGTGAATACGATCTTGTGATAATGGACATCATGATGCCTAAGCAGGATGGAATATCTGCCTTGAAGGAGATCAGGGCAAAGGGCAACAATGTCCCTGTCCTTATGCTCACTGCCAAGTCAGAGATCGACGATAAGGTCGAAGGTCTGGACTCCGGCGCTAACGATTATCTGACAAAGCCTTTCGCGACAAAGGAGCTCCTGGCAAGGATCAGAGTCCTTACAAGGCAGCCCGCAGTCGCAAGTGATAATCTCCTTAGATTCGGCAATCTGTCTCTCGACAGGGGAACCTTTGAATTAAGCTCTCCCAAGGGTAAATACAGACTGGCAGGCAAGGAATTCCAGATGATGGAAATGCTTATGATGAATCCCGGGATCCTCATCTCCAGCGAGAAGTTCATGGAAAAGATCTGGGGTCTTGATTCCGAGGCGGATATAAGCACAGCATGGACTTATATCTCATATTTAAGGAAGAAGCTTACGGCACTTGATGCCAATGTTCAGATAAGAGCCGTCAGGAACAGCGGCTACACGCTGGAGGAGATCAAATGATCAGTAAACTTCGGAGAAAGTTCATCCTCATATCGATGCTGTCGGTCACGATAGTCCTGGCTTTCCTGATCGGATCCATTAATATCCTCAATTACAGAAGTGTCGTGCAGAATGCCGACACAATACTTGAGATGCTTGTATCCAATAACGGAACATTCCCTGAAAGAACGCCGCAGCGAATGAGAGACCGTAACGCCCAGCCTTCCGGCGGAGGATTCAGACGTGTTCAGATGTCTCCGGAAACAAGGTTCGAGTCGCGCTATTTCAAAGTATCTTTTAATTCCCAGGGGGATGTTACAGACTCTGACATAAGAAGGATCGCAGCTGTTGATTCTTCACAGGCTGAAGCTCTTGCACGGGTCGTATATGCCGGCGGGAAAACAAAAGGTTTTTCCGGCGAATACAGGTTCTTAAGAAGCGATAGTGCGGACGGCACATTTATAGTCTTCTACGACTGCGGAAGAAGCCTTGGCACCGTTAAGTCGTTCCTGGGCATAAGCCTTATGATCTCAGCGGTCGGCCTTCTTGTCGTTTTCGTGCTCATAGCAGTATTCTCAAAGGCTGCAATAAAGCCCGCTGCCGAAGCTTATGAGAAGCAGAAGCGCTTTATTACCGATGCCGGACACGAGCTTAAGACGCCTCTCGCGGTCATCAATGCCGACTGCGATGTTCTCGAGATGGAATCTGAAGACGGCGCAAATGAGTGGCTTGAAGATATCAGAAAGCAGACAGAAAGGCTGTCGGAACTTACGAACAGTCTCATATATCTTGCGAAGACCGAAGAAGGCTCGAAGAATGCACTCGTAAAGATAGAATTTCCTTTGTCCGACATAGTTTCTGAAGAGACTGAGTCGTTCAGAGGACTTGCGAAGTCATCCGGCAAGTCGATCGAGACATCCATCACGCCGGACATCACATATAACGGCGACCAGAAGGCCATAAGACGCCTTCTCTCGATCCTTATGGACAACGCGATAAAATATTCGCCTGACGGAAGTGTTATCAGGGCTTCTCTTGTCAGGAACGGCTCGAAAACAGTATTCGCCGTAACGAACAAGACCTCTTCACCCATTTCAAAAGACGACATGAAGCATATGTTCGACAGGTTCTACAGGACCGATGAATCGAGAAATTCCGAGACCGGCGGATACGGTATCGGCCTGTCAGTCGCGAAAAGCATAACCGAGGCTCATGGCGGAAAGATCTACGCTTCCGGCACAGGCGATGAGATAACTGTCACTTCCGAGATCTGAAGACGATATCATTCGGACCAAAACGGGCCTGCCCTGACAAATCCTTTTTATATAAATAATTACATAACACTGGACCTCATATCGTGCTATACTGTTGCCGGCAAAAATGAATTGAGGTGTTATGACATGGCCCTGCCCAAAGATCCGTTCATGCTTTTGAGCTACATCAACACGCAGCTGAGAGACAACTTTTCGAGTCTTTCAGAGCTTGCTGCATCGCTCGGCGAGGATGAAGACGCGATCAAGGAGGCAATTGGAGCAGCCGGTTATGTTTATAACGATAACCTCAACCGTTTTGTCACCAAAGAATAATTATTTCAAAGGAGAACGTATATGAAACGCAGACCTGTAGTACTTATGGTCCTTGACGGATTCGGACTTACAGACAACAAGGAATACAATGCCGTTGCTATGGCTAATACTCCCGTTATCGACAAGCTTATGGCTGAGTGCCCTTTCGTTAAGGGTTACGCATCCGGACTCGCAGTAGGACTTCCTGACGGACAGATGGGCAACTCTGAAGTAGGCCACATGAACATCGGTTCAGGAAGGATCATTTATCAGGATCTTACTCTCATCACAAAGTACATTGAGGACGGTGTCTTCTTCAAGAATGAAGACCTTCTCCGTGCCATCAACAACTGCAAAGAGAAGAATTCTGACCTCCACGTATGGGGTCTTCTCTCTGACGGCGGTGTTCACTCACACAACACACACCTCTATGCGATCCTCGAGCTCTGCAAGAGAGAGGGATTCGACAGAGTTTATGTTCATCCTTTCTTCGATGGCCGTGACACTCCTCCGGCATCCGGAAAGGATTATCTTCAGGCTCTTATCGACAAGATGGCTGAGATCGGTGTAGGTAAGGTCGCTTCAATGTCCGGCCGTTACTATGCAATGGACAGAGACAACAACTGGGACAGAATCCAGACAGCTTACGATTCACTCGTACTCGGTGAGGGCGTTAAGGCTACAGATCCTGTTGCTGCTATGCAGGCTTCATATGACGGCGGCGTAACAGACGAGTTCGTTCTTCCTACAGTTATCGTAGACAGCGAAGGTAAGCCTGTATCTGTCGTTAAGCCTAACGATTCAGTTATCTTCTTCAACTTCCGTCCTGACCGTGCAAGAGAGATCACAAAGGCTTTCTGCTACAGTGACGAGGACATCGCTGCACAGCCCGGTGACGCTTCTGATACAAAGTGCATCAAGCACCTTAAGAGAGCAAACGGCTTCATGCCTCTCACATATGTATGCTTCAAGGATTACGATGAACTTATTCCTAACAAGTTCGTTGCTTTCAAGAAGGAAGAGATCAAGAACACGCTTGGTGAATACCTTGCAGCTAACGGCTTAAAGCAGCTCAGAATCGCTGAGACAGAGAAGTATGCACACGTTACATTCTTCTTCAACGGCGGTATCGAAGAGCCCAACAAGGGTGAGGACCGTACACTTGTTCCTTCACCCGCAGTTGCCACATATGACCTTAAGCCTGAGATGAGCGCTCCTGAAGTATCAGAGAAGCTCGACGCAGCTATCTGCTCTGATAAGTATGATGTAGTAATCATCAACTTTGCTAACCCTGACATGGTCGGCCATACAGGTGTTCTCGAAGCAGCTATTAAGGCAGTTGAGAGAGTTGACGCTTGCGTAGGCGGCGCTGTTGAAGCAGTTAAGAAGATGAACGGCGTTCTCTTCATCTGTGCTGACCACGGCAACGCTGAGCAGATGATGAACCTCGAGACAATGCAGCCTCACACTGCACACACAACAAATCCCGTTCCGTTCATCCTCTACAACTATGATCCTGCATACACACTCCGTGAGGGTGGCCGTCTCTGCGACATCGCTCCCACACTCCTCGAGATCATGGGACTTCCTCAGCCTGCAGAGATGACAGGTGAGTCACTTCTTATCAAGAAGTAATAATTGATCAATAGCCTTTAAGGCTCCGCGAAGGAGGCTGTCTCATAAGAGATGGCCTCCTTTTTTGTTGCTGGTGTTATTTTCGAGCATGATGATCTGAAAAATCCAAGCAGCACTCCAAGCATGCTTGGACTTACGCTTGGAGAATGGCCTGAAAACCCTAAAAATCCAAGCAACACTCCAAGCATGCGTGGACTTATGCTTGGAGTTTAAGCCGGAAGTAGTCAGCCGTCAGCCGTCAGCAAACCGCCTTACTGTTCAGTTTTCGAAAAAGGAAGCGTCATGGTATCCGCACCAAGGAACATCTTGGCATCCGGATCTTTAATAGGGACGGTAACAGTGATCACGCCGTAATTGTCGATCGTGCCGGGAAGCACATCAACACCTGAGTTCAAAGCGATCTGGTTGTCATTTACCGTATATCTGCCAGAACTGTTCATGCTTGATATATCGACAGACTGGATCTTTTTGGAGATCTCTTCCAGGATCTTATTCTTCATGTCGGCATAATCCTTGTAGCCTGCGATCTTGGAGAGGGCATCAAGACCTGTCTGGGAAGTGGTGCCAAGGTAACTCATTATGATCTTATCGATATTTTTCTCGGCAAATGACTTGATGTTTGATTCAAGACCGGCGCGGTCGACAGTGAGCTTATAATTGCCGTTATCCAGGATGAGAGTTGAATTTACAATGATCCTTCCGTCAAGATCTGAAGGCATCTTGATCTTGAATTCGGAGGCTACATAAGCGGTGAACTTATCAGTGACATCCACGGATGCACTATACTTTCCGTCGACTTTTTTGAGGTCTATAGAGAATCTCTTATAGTTTAAGAACGCTGCAAATTCTTCCGAGTCGATATTAACTATTGCCCAGACATATGCGGTCCTTACCATTTTGCAGGTGTACTTTAAAGTCTTTGTGCCGCATGAATTAACGGCATTTACGATCTCAGGGATCGAGTTAAACTGCTTGCCTGCAAGTGTCTCGTAATCTGCCATTGTGATCTCGATATCTATGGTGCCCTTGTTGCCCTTGATACTTAAGGTCGGCTCGTTGATCTTGTAGGTCATCGTGGATCTGACTGCAGCCTGGAAGGCCTTCTCCTCAATGGTGGGATTAGCGTTCATGTTGAATACTTCAGTTACCGGATTCATCGCATCGTTAGGAGAGTAGAGGAGGTTATTAACGGCAACGGGATCGTCAGCGATAACTGCTTGGGGAAGCTTATCTACTGTCGCAAGGAACGCGCCTATGGCGATCGGAGGCATCTTACCGAAGAATGAGAATACCTCCTGGAAGTTAGAAGAATCGAAGTTGGTGACGAGCCACTCTTTGTCGATCTTCTTAAGCTCGGCATTGACCTTTATGGTCTTAACAGGGCATTTTGACACTGCATCTGCGAGTGCTGCGGCATCCGCATAATCTCCGCCCTGAAGTGTATCTACATCTGCTATCGTGAACTCGATGGGGCATGTGGCCTCGTCTTTCTGGATGTCGATCTGATCGCTTTTGATCTCAGCTTTTAAGGTATCGAATACAGCTGACTGATACGCCATGTCTTCATTGGTGTACATGGTCTTGCCGAGGGTTTCTTTGAAAGATTTTTTGAAGTCGCGCTTAAGGCCGTCGGTGCAGTCGAGTATGTCGGAAGCGTTCCTGTCTTTGATGCCGTCAACAAGTTTGGTAGTTACTTCTAATACTTTAGACTTCGCGAAAAATGAACATGAACAGAAGACGGGCAGGATCACCGCGATCGCTAATAAGACGGCTGTGGTTCTCGCAAATCTCTTGTTCATGGCCTCATCTGTCCTTTTCTGTAATTATCCTAACAATACCTACCGCCACGTGTTGCGTCAAGGTAAATATAATGTGAATAATGAGGAAATACCGCTGTTTTGAGGCGGTGGTGTCATTGAATTCCGAAAACGGTTTTTATAAAATTTAGTTTAGAAACATGTGGCCTTAACCGGCCATACGAATATACGGGAGGAAAGCCTTATGGACAAGAAGAGACTCGTTACCAGAAGCGATTTTGACGGACTTGTTTGCGCTATGCTGCTCAAAGAACTGGATATTATCGATGATATTAAGTTCGTTCATCCTAAAGATGTTCAGGACGGAAAAATTGATATTACCGAGAATGACATCACAACGAACCTTCCGTTTGATCCGAGAGTCGGTCTCGCTTTTGACCACCATGAGAGTGAGCTCATAAGAACTGATCATGAGGCGTTTGGTGACAAGTACATCTGCATCTGCGAGAAGTCTGCTGCAAGAGTTGTTTATAACTATTACGGCGGTGCCAATACATTCAAGACGGTTACAGAAGAGATCATGACCGCAGTCGATAAGGGTGACTCAGCTGACTTCACGGTTGATGAGATCCTTAATCCTACTGACTGGGTACTTATGAACTTCATTATGGATGCCAGGACCGGTCTTGGACGCTTCCATGATTTCAGGATCTCCAATTACCAGCTCATGATGGAACTTATCGATTACTGTACAAGCCATACTGTCAAGGAAGTGCTTGCTCTTCCTGATGTTAAGGAACGTACGGATATGTATTTCGAGCAGCAGGAACTGTTCAAGAAGCAGCTTCAGGAAGTTACTAAGATCTACGACAAGGTTGCTGTTATCGACTTAAGACCTCTTGAGACGATCTATACGGGCAACAGATTCATGGTATATGCGATGTGGCCTGAAGTTGAGATGAGCGTTCATGTTGCATGGGGCTTCAAGAAGCAGAATACGGCAGTCATGATCGGTAAGTCTATCGTTAACAAGAATGGTACCACTGATATCGGCGAGCTCTGCCTTGCATATGGCGGCGGCGGACATACCAATGCGGGTACTTGCCAGCTTGAGAATGACAAGGTCGATGAAGAGCTTCCTAATATCATCGCAAGACTCAATGAGCATGAATAAAAAGAATAACTAATCAATATTGATTTAAGTTATTATATAGTCTGGTTTCTTTGATAAAGAGACCAGACTTTTTATTTAGGGGAGAAAGTACATCATGAAGATAATTAAACTGATTGCCGCAGCCCTCAGCGTCTGCATGATCATAGGCGCAGCAGGATGTGCATCGTCAGGTTCTGCTAAGGACGTATCTATGATCGAAGATGTTATGACCAAGTATGTTGAAGGCCTTCAGAGATTCGACTGCAACTCTGTATTAGAACTTACCAACTGGGAAGAAGACGACAAGGAATATACGGAAGCGAAAGAACTTCTCAATGCTGACTTTTACAAGAAAGAAGTCGGAGATCAGATCTTCAATATCTATACTCAGATCGCATTAACGATCAAGATCAATTATAACAAAGACGATATCAAGATCGACGGCGACAAGGCTACCGTAAAGGTCAGATACGAATTAGTCGGATGGGGAAGCATTTTTGCTGATGCGAATGAGAGCTACAGCGTCGTCCTAGAAAAGATCATGACTGAGAAACAGTTGATACCCGTTAATGGCAAGATCACATTAGAGAAGGAAAAAGGCGAGTGGAAGATCTCCAAGATCCCTGAATTAAGAGAAGTATATTCATTCGTATTTTCACTTCCGTATATCGATTCCACAGAGCCTTCAGCTACGGAACCGTCCGGAAGTGAGACATCTGAACCTTCCACTAAGGGAACAGACTTTTCGGACAGTTATGTAAGAGCCATCAAGGCTTATCAGGATGTGCTCGCTGCGCACAAGGATGGCATCACATCAGTAAAGCAGAACTTCGATGTTGATCCGACAGGTCTTTACGACATCGACGGCAACGGCATCCCGGAGCTCTATTTCTTCTCTGACAACGGCAACAAGTATTCTGCAAGTCTCTGCATCTTCACATATAACGAATATGCAGGAGAAGCTATCCAGATCCTCAGTGCTGAAGATGTTCTTTCGAACGGCCAGTCAGGCGGCGACTATATGGTCTTTGCAACAAGCAACAGGCTTATCATCTGCACGACAAAAGCTGAGAGCACCTCATATACAGTTGAGAGCGTAGTATATAACTTCAGCTGGGATGTTATATCTGAATATTCACGTACAGAAATCACAGATTATGACCCCAAGACAGACAAGGAAACATCAACATTCAAGTACAAGCTTGATGGATCTGATATCGGAAAAGATGAATACATGGCAGCTATTAAGGATACAGTCAGCAAAGCCAAGATCGTACTGGGAAGAAAGTTCAATCTCTCATCCAACGATCCTGAATATGATCTCCTTAAAACGGATGCAGTATCTCTTAAGAGCTACGATGCAATGGTAGAGTATCTGAAGACACTGGCATAAGATTTAAACCGGTTTTAATCTCAAAGCCCCGCAGCAATATTGCTTACGGGGCTTTTATTTATTATTTCTGTCCCAATAAAATGAACAAACAATAAACACTGTACTTGGGCTACTTTACCATCAAGGTCAGTTCTTGATAAAATATACAAAACCTGTGAATTGGAGGTTCCGGTCATGGATGCATTATTATTTGCAAAGGCAGCCAGGGAAGAAAAGGATGCTATGCTCGAGTCATATCTCAGCAGCGCAGATTCTATGGCAGGTGAACAGATCGCGAAGCTTAAGGCTGCAGGCGCCGGTGATGAACTCTTAAGAGAGGTCTTCAACTCCGTCCTGACAGATTGTTTCTATAACATCCTTCTCGGAATCGACGGACAGATGCCGATCGGATCTTTGGGAGAGAGAAGCTACAGACTTCTCGCACCTGACAGCACAGTCATCTCCAATGCGAGCGGATCGCTTGCAGAAGCAGCATACGAAGCTTTCTACGGAGAAGAAGGCTGATAGTATTACATCAGATATTTCAGGGACCGCCTATAAGTGCTTCACTTGAGGCGGCCCCTTTTTAGTTGCTTATTTTGTCGTCACTGGAATTACTTCGGAGCCCAGACGATCCAGACGAACAGATATCCTACGATAACGGCTGTAAGCGTGAAGGGAATACCGATCTTCATGAAGTCGCCGAAGCCGACCTCGTGTCCTTCTTTTCGAAGCATGCCGACACCGGCGATATTTGCAGATGCACCGATAGGTGTTAAGTTGCCGCCCAAAGTCGCACCGACAAGAAGTCCGAAGTAGAGGAAGTGCGGCTCGACATTCATCGCGGAAGCAACGCCTGCAAGGAGAGGCAGCATCGTAGCGACATAAGGGATGTTGTCGATAAATGCAGAGATAAGGACTGAACCCCATACGATGATGGAGAAGAGAACGAATCTGTTGGAGCCGCCGAAGCTTGCGATAAAGCCAGCGAGGTCATCGATGACACCGACTTCCCTTATAGAGGCGATTACCACGAAGAGACCTGTAAGGAGAAGCATCGTATCGTAGTCCATTGCCTTTAATGAATGCTTCATTCCCTCTGTGCTCTTCTGCTTGATAAGTTCCCAGATGATAGTGAGGACACCGCAAGCCATGCAGATGATGCCATTTGTCCACGGGTGGGTATCAGGGATGAAAGATGCGATGATGAGGAGAACAACGTGGCCCAGCATCGTGATGGTTGGAACATAGTCCGTGACAGGTGTATGCTCTGTGCTGTTAACGTGTTCTTTGTTCTTCCTGAACATGATCATCATGATCGGGATCGTGAATATCGCGCCGAGTTCCACTGCGAAGAACATGCCGGGTCTGCCGTTCATGTAGAAGAAGTCATTGAAGTTCATATTGTCTGCTGCAGCGAGCATGATCGAAGTCGTGTCGCCGACGAGAGTTGCAGCGCCCTGAAGATTGGAAGAGACGGCGATGCAGATGATCATCGGAACAGGATTGATCTTGAGCTTCTTGCAGATCGCAAGACCTACGGGTGCTACCATGAGAACTGTTGCAACATTGTCGATGAATGCTGAGATAATGCCTGAGAAAAGTGACATCAGGATCGTTACCCACATTACATTCTTAGAGATCCTTAAGAGGGACTCAGCGATCTTGTTCGGCATCTTGGATTCGATGAAATAATCCACGATGACCATGGTGCCGAAAAGCATCATCAATACATTCCAGTCGATGGAGGGAAGCACTTTCTGCAGTGGAAGCGCCTGTACGACGACCATCAGTACTGCGGCACACAAGGCGACGATGGCACGGCGCTTGGGCAGTACTATCATCAGGATGTACATTACGAGGAATATCCCGATAGCGATTATTTTTGTCATTGGTTACCCCTTAAGAGTTGTTTTTTGATTTGCTGCTGAATACAAATCTTTGCTGCACAGAGTAGCTTATAAGGAACAGGATGGTATCGGTGATCACTTTTACAAGTGTTTCCCATGAACCGGGGAATACCATTACAAAAGCAGTTACGATGCCCGCGCTCAGGCACATCTGAATGATCGCCAGAAGCGCATATTTGGTAAGAGAAGTTCCTTTGGAAGCCTTGCTCTTGAATACGAATTTATAGTTGATCAGATAGTTGTATACGGCTGAAATGACTCTTGCTCCGACGGTGGCTAATGTTATATAGATGGCCGCGAATGAATCCTTGAGAAGGAATACGAAAAGATGGAACAGCAATATGTCAATGACGAATGAAGACAGGGAAGCGAAGATGAATTTGACGAACTTCTTTCCAAGTATCTTATATATCCTGATCGAATCCTTGAACGGATCGAAATGAGTCTGGTGGTTTTCCTTGGAATCGTAGATAGTCTCGATCGGGACCTCTGTAAGTCCATATCTTCCTGCGCATTCCAGGAGCATCTGTGTCTCGTATTCGAAGCGCTCACCCTTGCAGTCTATGAGTTCTCTCATGAACTTATAGGGGATTCCTCTAAGACCTGACTGTGTATCGCTTACCTTCATTCCTGAGACATATGCGAAAACTTTTACCGTCAGAGTATTTCCGAACCAACTCTTCCACGGGATATCCTCTTTCTTGAACTGACGCACACCGAGGATGAGGTTGTCCGGATGTTCCTTGAGAGTATTGATTATGGTAGTGATGCAGTCGGGAGAATGCTGTCCGTCAGAATCGGCGGTTACACAGCCAATTGCATCAGGCATATTCTCCGAGATGTATGAGAATGCAGTCTTCAAAGCGCGGCCCTTGCCTCTGTTGGGACGGTAGGAGATGAACTTTCCGCCGCGTTTTGTGATGATGGATTCTGCTTCCTTGAAGATATCATCGTACTTTTCGGATGAACCGTCGTTAACGATGATGACAGGTCCCATGCCTTTCTCGTCAAAAGCATGGAGCAATGTAATGAGCCTGTCGTCAGGTTCATATGAAGGTATTACTATCGGAACAAGTGCCGAACTGTTGATCTCATCTTTTCCCATAGCATCTATATTAACACAAAGGATCAAGCAGACTTTGACTTATAAAGTATCTTAAGAAGGATGGGGGCCAGGATCGAACTTACGAGGATCATGAGGATTACCGCCGTGAAATAGTCGGAGGTGATAAGTCCTGCAGAAAGACCTTTCTGTGCCGTGATGAGTGCGACCTCGCCTCTGGTCATCATACCGATGCCGATCTTAAGAGAATCGTTGAAGTTGAATCTGCAAAGCTTTGCAGTAGTTCCGCAGCCGATGATCTTCGCGATGCATGCCACGATGACGAATGAGACAGAGAAGAAGAGCAGCCTGGGATTCATGCTAGAGAAAGAGACCTTAAGTCCGATGCCTGCGAAGAAGATCGGAGCGAATACCATGTAGGAGCTGACGTCGACCTTACGTTCAACGTATTTAACATCGTGAAGGTTGCAGAGGACTACGCCTGCAACATAAGCACCTGTGATATCTGCGATTCCGAAGTATCTCTCGGCGACATAAGCCATGAACATGCAGTAGCAAAGGGCTGCGATAGGGATACGTCTTGTATGCTCGTATCTTGCATCAAGCCACTTGAATGCCTTGTAGATGATGAAGCCGGATACGATGGCAATCGCGAAGAAGGCGATCGCCTTGAGCATTGTGAGCCAGACAGAAGAGCCTGATCCCGTTGCGCTTAATACGAATGTGAGAACGACGATTGCGATTACATCGTCGATGATGGCAGCACTTACGATAGTCGTACCGACCGTGCTGCTTAATTTGCCGAGCTCCTTGAGTGCTGCAACTGTAATGCTTACTGATGTTGCCGCCATAATGGTTCCTATGAACAGACCCTTGATGAACTGGTCGGAGCCGACAGGACCGAAGCCATAGAAACTCATGAAGAGGACTGCACCGAGGCACAGAGGAACGAAAACACCTGCGCAGGCAATGGCTGTAGCCTTAAGACCTGTTGCCTTGAGCTTTTTCATGTCTGTTGAAAGGCCTGCTTCGAACATGAGCATGACGACACCGATCTCGGCCATCTTGCTGATAAAGTCAGACTGGTTGACGATGCCGATAACGGCAGGTCCAAGAAGCAGTCCTGCGATGATCTCTCCGACGACCTCAGGTGCGTGGAGCTTACGTGCGAGGATTCCGAATGCCTTCGCAACGAAAAGTATTAATGCAACATCAATTAAAAAACGAAGACTTTCCAAATCATTCACTTCCAATCAGATCAATGGGTTTTACCCGTGCCTCAAATTCACCGCTACTAGTTATATCACGCATTGTCAGAGGGTACAGATTGCATTATGTACAAACTTCTAATATTTATAGGGTCTTTTAGGTATAAAAAATGATATTATAAGATGTTGTATTATGACCTGGCACGTCCCGGGCCAATGGTGGAGGCATATTAATGAAACAGCTTGAATATCCTTACGATTCTGATTTTATCCTTCGCAAGAAGAAGGCTATCAGAAGAGAACTCCTTGCCAGGGAAGGCATCCAGTATGTCGAGAAGAAGATCGCGATACTGGGCGGTTCCACGACAAGCGATATTAAGCAGATACTTGAGCTTTTCCTTTTAAACTACGGCATCAAGGCAGATTTCTTTGAGTCCGAGTATAACAAGTATTACGAGGATGCCGTTTTCGGAAATCCCGAGCTGGACGAATTTGCTCCTGATCTGGTTTTCGTACACACAACATCAAGGAATATCGCCAGATTCCCTCAGGTAACTGATTCAGCTGACCAGATCGACGCGCTTGTCGAAGAGACTATGGGCAGATTCGAGCAGATCTGGCAGGCACTCGCAGAGCGTTATAAGTGCACGGTCATCCAGAACAACTTCGAGCAGCCTTTCTACAGGCTCCTTGGAAACAGTGACTTCACTAATATCCACGGAAGACTTAATTTCATCAACAGACTTAATGACAGATTCTGCGCTTATGCCCAGAGCCATCAGAACTTCTTTATCAACGATATCAACTATGTATCGGCTGTTTACGGCATAAAGAAGTGGGCAGATCCTGGCGACTGGTACAGATATAAGTACGCTTTAAGCGTTTCCGCGATCCCTGACTTCGCATTCAACCTTGCTCACATCATCAAGGCTGTCTATGGCAAGAACAAGAAGGCGTTCGCACTTGATATGGACAATACCATCTGGGGCGGCATCGTAGGTGATGACGGTCCGGAGAACATCAAGATCGGCCACGAGGATGCTGAGTCTGAGCTCTTTACCGAGTTCCAGCAGTACATCAAGTCCCATAAGGACCTGGGAATCCTTCTTACCGTTGCTTCAAAGAACGATGAGGAGAATGCTCTTGCAGGACTTGCAAGACCTGATTCCACGCTGAAGAAGGATGACTTCCTCATCATCAAGGCAAACTGGGATAACAAGGATATCAATATCGCGAATACTGCCAAAGAGATCAATATCGGATCTGACAGCTTCGTCTTTGTTGACGACAACCCTGTCGAGAGAGCGCTTGTAGAGAATCAGATCCCCGGAATCTCTGTTCCTGAGGTAGGCGCGCCTGAGACTTATATCAACATAATAGACTCCAACGGATACTTCGAGGTTACCGGAATCTCTGAAGAGGATATCAAGAGAAGCGGAATGTATAAGGCAAACATGGAACGCGCCAAGGCTTCCGCACAGTTCGTTGATTACGACGAGTACCTGAGATCCCTTGAGATGACTGCTGAGATCAAGCCTTTCGCTCCTGTTTACATGGCGCGTATCGCTGAGCTCACCAACAAGAGTAACCAGTTCAACCTGACAACAAAGCGCTGCAGCCAGGCTGACATCGAGAAGTTTGCGGCAGATCCCAAGTACATTACGCTTTACGGCAGACTTGAGGACAAGTTCGGTGATAACGGTGTTGTCGCAGTAACATTCGGACACGAAGAAGATTACGGTAATGATAAGTTCTTCCATATCGACCTCTGGCTCATGAGCTGCCGTGTCTTAAAGCGCGGTATGGAGTTTGCGATGATGGATGAGCTGATCGAACAGGCAAAATCCAGAAATATCACCAAAATTAAAGGCTATTATTATCCGACAGCAAAGAATAAAATGGTCAAGGATTTCTACGAGCTCCAGGGCTTCGAGAAGATAAGAGAGATGGAAGACGGCACATCAGAGTGGCTTCTCGATCTTTCAGAACCGCACAAGAGCGGCAATGTAGCGATCAAGGTCAACTGATATCACTGTCATAAAAAGGAGATAAAGATATGTCCAGAGAAGAGATTTACGACAAGCTTAATGAAGTATTCCAGGATGTTTTCGACGATGAGGACATTACAGTTAACGATTCAACAGTAGCTTCAGACGTTGACGGCTGGGATTCATTAGAGCACATCAATCTTATTGTCGCTGTCGAGAGATGCTTCGGTATCAAGTTCACGATGGGTGAGACGACCGGCCTCAAGAATGTCGGCGAGATGGTCGACAGGATAATAGCTCACCTCGGATAAGGTATTCTGATGTCGTTAGTATCCTCGTTATTTCTTGTATTTGTTGCTGCAGTCCTGCTGCTCTATTACATCGTTCCCAGGAGCATAAGACTCTGGGTCGTAATTGCGGCAAGCCTCGCATTTGCAGCATTCTTAGGTTTTTATACACTGCTTTTCGTGCTCATATCGGCAGTCCTCTGTTATGTCGGAGGTCTTCTTGCCGGCCCTTCGAAAAGCAACGCATTCCGCAATGTCTTTACCGTCATTACGGTAGTGATCAACATAGCTCTTCTTTGCGCCGTTAAGTACTACAATGTGCTCGGCTTTGCAGCAGAGAGACTGAATCTTCTTTTCGGTGCATCCGAAACATCCAACACATTCTTCCTTTATGCAGTTCCTGTCGGAATGTCATTCTATGTCCTTCAGACAACGGGTTATATCCTTGACTGCAGATGGGAGAAGATCGCACCCGAGAAGAATTTCTTCAAGGTACTTCTTTTCGCGACATACTTCCCGCAGCTCATGTCGGGTCCTATGAACACATATGCGAACCTTTCCGCTGAATTCGAGAGAGCCAAGGAAGTTAAGTTCTCTTTCGAGAGGATCTCTGACGGCGCGGTAAGGATCGCATGGGGCTTTTTCAAGAAACTCGTCATCGCAGAGCGTGCCGCAATCATCGTAAATATGGTCTATGGCGATCACAATAAGTTTACCGGATGGTATGTTCCGATCGGAGTATTCTTCTTCGCGATCCAGCTCTACAGTGACTTCTCCGGATGCATGGATGTCGTTAACGGCGTTTCCCACATGCTTGGCATAGAGCTTCCAGAGAACTTCAACTGCCCGTTCTTCTCCAAGACCGTACAGGAATACTGGAGAAGATGGCATATCACACTTGGCGCATGGCTCCGCGACTACATTCTCTATCCTGTGCTCAAGTCCGCTCCGCTCATCAAGATCGGTGACTGGGCAAAGGCAAAGTTCGGCAAGAAGAACGGTAAGAAGGTTCCTACATATATCGCCCTGTTCATCCTCTGGTTTGCTGTAGGTTACTGGCACGGTGGTCTCTGGAACTACGTCATCGGTTCCGGCATCCTGCACTTCATCTATATCGTTCTCGGCATGATATTCGAACCCGTATCCAAGAAGATCCGTCCGAAGATCGGAGCAGACAAGCTCTACTTCAGGATCTTCCAGTCCGTAAGAACTTTCATCCTTATGCTCACAGGATTCGTATTCTTCAGATCTGCCACGGTCATGGACGCTGTCGATATGTATGCAGCGATCTTCCGCAAGGGCGGTGCAGCTCTTAACTGGGAGAACTTCTCTTCCACAGGAATGGATCTCGCGAACCTTATCGTTCTTGCAGTTTCAGTTCTGCTTGTCCTTGCAGTTGACGCTTACAAATATGTTCCCAGTGAAGATGACAAGCCGAAGTCCGCTATTGCTTTCTTAAGAAGCAAGGGTATCGTCATTCTCTGGGCTGCATTCATGGTGCTCGTAGTAGCTACCCTGATCTTCGGAAGATATGGCTTAGGCTATGACTCCGGCTCATTTATTTACGCCAGAATTTAAAGGAGATTATAAAAATGAACATTGTTTGTCTTGATATGGAAGGTGTTCTCGTACCTGAGATCTGGATCGAATTCTCTAAGAAAACAGGTATCCCTGAACTTACACGTACCACCAGAGATGAGCCTGATTACGACAAGCTCATGCACTGGAGAATTGATATCCTGAGACAGCATGGTCTCGGCCTCAAAGAGATCCAGGATGTTATCGCTTCCATAGATCCTCTCCCGGGCGCAAAGGAATTCCTGGATGAACTCCGCAAGGACATGCAGGTCATCATCATCAGCGATACATTCACGCAGTTTGCTATGCCCCTGATGGCAAAGCTCGGATATCCTTCTTTGTTCTGCAACTCTTTGATCGTCGGTGAAGACGGCATGATCGAAGACTTCAAGATGAGAATTACAGATTCCAAGCTCTCCACCGTTAAGGCTCTCCAGTCTATCGGTTTTGAGACCATCGCTTCCGGCGACTCCTATAATGACCTCGCCATGATCAAAGCATCCAAGGCAGGCTTCCTTTTCAGAAGCACAGAGAAGATCATCGCAGATAACCCTGATCTTCCTGCTTACGACGAGTTCGACGATCTCCTTGCTGCCATCAAGGCAGTTCCGGATTGCAACTGATATCTGGCTTTGTGATTTTAATGGGCTCACCGCTATGGTGGGCCTTTTTTATTTGCGGTGTTTGTATCCCAACTTCGCGAAAACGAGACTCTCGGGATACATTTTTAAGTTGAGAAGATAATCAGTCCTTATATGCCTTAGGAAGATTCCAGCCGTAGTGGGCTGCGCAAAAGCGGATGACACAGACGAAGAAGAAGCCGGCGAGCATTGCCGCCTCGGCAGAGCCTGTGATGACATATAAGATATATACGGCCGCAGCACCTATGATAGAGGCGCAAGCGTAGATGTGCTTTACGAAAATATAGGGCATCTCAAGTGAGAGGACATCTCTTAAGACACCGCCGCCGACACCTGTTACGACACCAAGGAAGATAACGAGGAAGGCGTTATTTGCATGAGGTCCGAGAAGACCTGTGTGGACACCGTCAGCAGTGAATGCCGCAAGTCCTACTGTGTCGAACCAGAAGAAGATCTTGTCGTATATCGCACGGGTCTTCTCTGAGACGTTCTTCTTGTTCTTGTGCTGCCACCAAACGAATATGAATGTGATGTTGGCAGCGATCGCAGCGATGATAACGAAGAACGGATTCTTGAAAGCGGCAGGAGGGGTGGAGCCTGTGATGAGGTCTCTGATGATTCCACCGCCGGTTGCCGTAAGAAGAGCCAGGATATTGACTCCGAAGATATCCATCTTCTTCTTGATTCCGGCCATGGCACCTGACACTGCAAAAGCTACAGTGCCTATTATGTCTGTTATCAAGATGAAGAGTCCGGTATCCATAGGTGTCATTATATATGTTTTCGATCGAAATATCTGTCCTTTTATTATTATAATATTTGACAGTTTTATCCACTCAAAATACAATTAAACAATCTATCGTGAATGGAGATAATAAGGAAAATGGCGGCAATTACAGATTGCGAACATCTTGTACAGTATTATGAGACCGATCAGATGGGCGTTGTCCATCATTCGAATTACATCAGATGGTTCGAAGAGGCTAGAACACAGCTTTTCGAAGAGATCGGACTTGGCTACAAGGGCATGGAAGAGATGGGAATAATCAGTCCTGTAGTCGGTGTAACAGCGAAGTATAAGACTATGGCTAAGTATTGTGACACGGTAGTTATCAGAGCCGAGATCACAAGATATACAGGCGTCAGGTTTGATATCAAATACACTGTTTTCGATAAGGAGACAGAGCAGGCAAGATGCACGGGAACGAGCGAGCACTGCTTTATCAGCAGGGACGGCAAGGTCATCTCGCTGCAGAAGGAAAAGCCCGAAGAACACGCAAGGTTCGACGAGCTGGTCAACGGACAGAAAGGCTAAAACTATGGCAGACATCATCATCGTTGGAGCAGGCCCTGCAGGTCTTTCGGCAGCTATTTACGCAAGACGCGCCGGAATGGATACAGTAATTTATGAGGGTGAGATGTATGGCGGTCAGATCGTCAACACACCCGAGATCGAGAACTATCCGGCGATCGCCAAGATCTCCGGCTTTGATTTTGCCAACGACCTTTATAACCAGGCAATTAACCTCGGTGCAGTACTTGAATTTGACCGCGTTGCCGCTGTTGAAAAGACTGCTGAAGGCTTTGAAGTTACTCTTGATTCCGGAAAGAAGAATACAGCCAAGGCTGTTATCCTCGCTGTCGGTGCTTCCAACCGTCATCTCGGAATCGCCAGGGAAGATGACCTTTTAGGCAAGGGCATCTCATATTGCGCCACATGCGACGGCGCATTCTATAAGGGCAAGACCGTTGCGGTCAACGGCGGCGGAAATACAGCCGTTGAAGATGCTATCTATCTTGCAGGTATTGTCGACAAGGTATATCTTATACACCGCAGAAATGAATTCAGAGCGGATGACGTTCTTGTCAAAGCTGCAAAAGAGCTTCCTAACCTTGAGATCGTCACACCTTATGTTATTGATAATCTCCTGGGTGAGCCCAAGCTTTCCGGCGTGGAGCTTACGAATAAAGAGGATGGAAGCAAGAAGACGATCGATGTTGACGGTCTTTTCGTTGCTATCGGCCAGGAACCTAAGACAGCAGACTTCAAGGACCTGGTAACTTTGCAGGGCGGATATATCGAGGCAGGCGAGAACTGCAAGACAAATGTCGAAGGCATCTTTGCTGCAGGCGACGCCAGAGTCAAGAAGGTAAGACAGCTTACCACTGCATGTGCTGACGGCGCAGTTGCTGCTCTTGCTGCGATCGATTACATCAAGCTCGGTGTCTGATAAAACTGATAACAATTAGTTGGAGGAATATATGTACAGAAATGTATTTGATGTGCTTGAAGAGAGAGGTTACTTCTCACAGGCAACACACAGAGATGAGATCTATGAGCTTTTGAGCAAGCCCGGTGTATCTTTCTACATCGGCTTTGACCCGACAGCTGACTCTCTTCACGTAGGTCACTTCGTTCAGATGATGGTAATGAGCCACATGCAGAAGGCCGGACACCGTCCGATCGCTCTCATGGGCGGCGGCACAGGTATGATCGGCGATCCTTCCGGACGTACCGACATGCGTCAGATGATGACAGTAGAGACGATCGATCATAACGTTGAGTGCTTCAAGAAGCAGATGGGCAAGGTCGTTGATTTCTCAGACGGCAAGGCTCTCATCGTCAACAACGCTGACTGGCTCAGAAACCTTAACTACATTGAGTTCTTAAGAGAAGTCGGAGCTCACTTCTCAGTAAACAAGATGCTTACTGCCGAGTGCTATAAGCAGCGTCTCGAAAAGGGACTCTCATTCCTTGAATTCAACTACATGCTCATGCAGGGCTACGATTTCTATTACCTTCACGAGAAGTACGGCTGTGACCTGGAGTTCGGCGGTGATGACCAGTGGTCAAACATCCTCGCAGGCATGGAGCTCGTTCGCCGTAAGAAGGGCGAATCCGTTTATGGTCTTACATTCACTCTCCTTACAAACAGCGAAGGCAAGAAGATGGGTAAGACAGCTAAGGGCGCTGTATGGCTTGATCCTGAGAAGACACCTGTTTACGACTTCTACCAGTACTGGAGAAACGTCGATGATGCTGATGTCATCAAGTGCATGAAGCTTCTTACATTCCTCGAGATGGATGAGATCAACGAGTATGCAAAGCTCAAGGATTCAGCTATCAATGAAGCAAAGAAGAGACTTGCTTACGAAGTTACTAAGATCATTCACGGCGAAGAGGCTGCTGAGATCGCGAAAAAGACTGCTGAGGATATTTTCGAGAATGCCGGCAGATCTGAGGACATGAAGACGACAGAGATCACTAATGATGAACTCTCCGGCGGACTTCAGATCGCTGATGCACTCGTTAAGGCAGGACTTATGAAGTCCAAGGGTGAAGCAAGAAGAATGATCCAGCAGAAGGGCGTATATCTTAACGATAACGTTGTCGAAGACCAGTTCTACGAACTCAAGGAATCAGACTTCGATGCCAACGGTGAAGCCATCGTCCGTAAGGGCAAGAAGACTTACCACAGATTTAAGATCGGCTGATAACACGCCTTCTGAAAACATAGTGTTTTATGATCCCCGGTCATTTTATGCCGGGGATCTTTTTATGGCCATAAATTATAAATAATGTCAGTCTTTGTTTGTTGAAAAGGTATTACAGTGGGGGTAAAATGTATTTAATATTTTTATGTGTTGAATCCAGGAGGGAGATTAGTTATGAAGAAAATGCGTGCTGTTATCGCTGCTGTTCTTGCATGTGCAACCATGTTCTCATTTACAGCTTGCGCTAACTTTAAAGTAATTGATGATGAAGAAGTTTTCTATGACGCTTTGGATTCTGCTTTGAGCATTGATGAAGATGAGACATATCATGTCAAGAATGCCAAGGTTAATGGCGACAAGGCTGAGTACGTAATCTACGCTAAGGACGGCGACAACTTCTATGCATACATCAGATTCAAGAAGGAAGATGATGCTATGGATTACTTTGATGAGTTCTACGATGATTTCGATACCATCAAGAAGGATAAGGATTTCTCAGGTTCCAGCTCCATGTCTGCAAGCAAGACAAAGGGCGTAATACTCTTCAATGGTGATCTTGAAGGCGGCACAGAGCTTGGCTTCTTCAGACACAACAAGAACGTTACATCTGACGTTGAGCTCTATGGCGGCGTTTATGTAAACAAGAATGTTTACATCGAAGTATGCTCTGTCAACGGCAGCAAGCGTGACAAGGAAAAGGCTGCAGCATTCCTTAAGGAGCTTGGATTCCCTAAGCCTTAAAGATGCTTCTCAGCGCAGGGCTTCCGCGTGAGCTTCGCTCACTTGTGCAGAAGCGCTTCGAAGCCATCTTTAAGCCTTAACATAAAGGTTAATACATAAAGAGACCGGTTGATCCCGGTCTCTTTTTTACTGCCTGAGGAAAATTTCCGGTACAGTCCCATTAATAGTATTTACAAACATATGTTCGGGGTGATAGAATGACGGCACCTTAAAAGGACAGGAGGAACAGGGCATGGAATACCGGGGCATAAGTTATACATATGACGGCACTTTTGAAGGTTATCTGTGCGCAGTGCTGGCAGCATTGAGGGCAGGCAAAGTGCCTGCAGCGATCGCGGACAGGAGGCTCGGATCCGGACCGGAGGATGCAGTCAATATCACGACGAATTTCAAGGATGCACAGTACCTTTACTCCATGATCTCTGCCAGGAGCAGTGCAGAGGTCCAGCAGATGACGACTGACTATTTCCTGACAGACAGTAATGGCCTTGAGATCAATCTTTATAAGATGATCTTCTGTTCACTTAAGTATGGTGCAAGGGTTGCCGAAGATTATTCCAGCGAACTCATGAATGGAATTCAGATGGCGATAAGGGATCTTTACAGAGAGGCACAGTCGCTTCTGCCTGAACTGGATTTCTACCTTGGCGAAGAAGCTGCATGTGCCGTGATCAATCCTAGGAATTCTGTTCTGCCGTTAATAAGACCGTCTGTGCTTAAGCGCCGTGATATCGATGACCTTGTCATATACGACAAGAGGCATCATCTGCTTCTTGAGAGATATCTGGAGCAGAATATGCTTTTGGATATATCGGCTTTCCCGATGCCGGAATTCAAGGATCCGGCGGAGGCATATTCTTATCTCTGGCCGTTTGTAAGAGACAGACGCTTTGATGTGAGGGCCGTTTCCGGGCAAAAGAAGAGCGGCTCTGCAATAGAACCGCTCTGGCTTAAAGCTTCTTAGTATCTTTCAGATCACTTCTGTTCTTCTGAAGCTGATCTGATAGCCTTTCTCATGATCTTTCCGTTGAATGTCTTAGGAAGCTCATCTACAAACTCAACTACTCTAGGATACTTATAAGGAGCTGTCTTTTCTTTTACGTAATTCTGGATCTCTTTCTTGAGTTCCTCTGTTTTCTCTGTGCCCTTTACGAGAGTGATCGTTGCCTTAACAACGATACCTCTTACACCCTGAGGATCAGGAACGCCTGTAACAGCACATTCGAGTACATAAGGAAGTTCCATGATGACGTTCTCGATCTCGAAGGGTCCGATACGGTAGCCGGAAGACTTGATGACATCATCTGTACGGCCGACATACCAGAAGTAGCCATCCTCGTCTGCCCATGCAGTATCACCTGTATGATACCAGCCGTCGTGCCAAGCCTCATTAGTAAGCTCAGGTGCGAGGTAGTACTGGAGGAAGAGTCCCTTCGGATGATAGTTCTGTGTATTGATGCAGATCTCACCTGTCTCACCGGGCTTGCATACGTTGCCGTCAGGATCAAGGATCTTAACGTCATAGAGCGGATTAGGCTTACCCATTGAACCGATACGGAGCTTAGCGCCGACAAGGTTAGCGATGGCAAGTGTTGTCTCTGTCTGGCCGAAGCCTTCCATGAGACGGATACCTGTAGCTTCCATGAAGCGGTTGAATACCTCAGGGTTCAAAGCTTCACCTGCAGTAACTGCATACTTGAGGGAAGACAGATCGTACTTGGAAAGATCTTCCTTGATGAAGAATCTGAACATCGTCGGAGGTGCGCAGAATGTAGTGATATTGTACTTCTTAAACATAGGAAGGATCTCTTCAGCCTTGAAGCGGTCGAAGTCGAATGTGAAGACAGGTGCTTCGCAGAGCCACTGACCGTAGAGCTTGCCCCAGAGTGCCTTACCCCAGCCTGTATCGGAGATGGAGAAGTGGAGTCCGTTAGGATCTACGTTCTGCCAATACTTTGCTGTTGTGATGTGGCCGATCGCATACATATAAGAATGCAGAGCCATCTTAGGATATCCTGTTGTACCTGATGTGAAGAACATGACCATCGGATCGTATCCGCATGCATAGTCAGCAGGACGCTCAAATACGTCAGAGAAGTTCTTGAACTCTTCGTTGAAGTCATGCCAGCCGGGTCTTGAACCGTTGCAGAGAATGAGAGTCTCAACTCCGCATACCTTTGCTGCCTTTTCGCACTCATCAGCTGCATCGTCATCTGCGGTGCAGAAGACAGCCTTAACACCGGCAGCGTTGAAACGGTATTCGTAATCGTGGTCACGGAGAAGGTGAGTAGCAGGGATAGCTATGGCGCCGAGCTTCTCCAAGCCCATCATGGCGAACCAGAACTGATAGTGACGCTTCAATACGAGTACGACCTTATCGCCCTTGCCGATTCCAAGTGACTTGAAGTAGTTGGCTGTCATGTTGGAGTATTTCTTGATGTCACCGAATGTGAATCTTCTCTCTGTTACGCAGTCCTTTGCGACCCAGAGCATGGCGAGCTTATTGGGGTTCTTGTCAGCGATAACATCGACACAGTCGAAAGCGAAGTTGAACTTCTTGCATGCAGGAACATTAACATCGACGTCGACCAATGTGCCGTTCTCGTCAAGAACGCCGTTGAGATAATGAGTATATACAGCATCTTCAAGGTTAGCGGCATCAACATTGGTTACGTTGTCTGTACGCATTTCCTCTGAATTGTAAGGTGTTGTGTAATTCTCGCCCTTGCCCCATGCTTCAGGGTTAAGGATGATCGCATAGAAGACACAGTCCTCGCCGCCCAAAGCGAACTCACCATGAGGCTGGGTGGAGTCGAAGTAGATGGAGTCACCTTCGTGAAGGACTTCGGAAGAGTCACCGATGATGACCTTGAGAGTACCCTTAACGACGATGTTCATCTCCTGGTAGTTGTGTGATACGAGGTGATACGGAGGATTCAATGCTTCTTCGGAATAAGGAACCACGACACGGAAAGGTTCGCAGAGCTTGTTCTTGAATCTTGAAGCGAGACGCTGATACTTATAACCTGTGCGTCTTGTGATAGGGCTTCCCTGACCGTTCCTTGTGATCGCATATTCCTTAAGGGAAGGGGAAGATCCTTCCATAATGTCTGAGATCTCAACGCCCGCAAGATTTGCAAATTTGTAGATGAAAGTGAAGTTAAAATCCTGAGAGCCTTCTTCGTACTTGAGATATTCCTCTGTGGAAATATCAAGCTTTGAGGCTACTTCCTCAGGTGTCAGACCCATATCGAGTCTCAAGCCGTGAACTCTGGCTGCAACTTCCTGGAGTTTGAACTCTACGTTGCTGTTGTTTTGTGTTGACATACCTTTCTCCTTTTCTGTCAATTTCTTGGGGCAAAAAAAATGCCCCAACATCCTACTTGGACATTGAGACGAATAAAATCCGCGGTACCACTCAATTTGCTTGCCTTAAAGGCAGCCACTTACGAAGTCTAACAACTCCTTTGCATTAACGCAGCATCACGGGCACTGTCTACTTTGGATCGCTCCTGTTCGGGGTGCCGGCTCGGAAGGGATAGCTTGTTGCAAATATCGTCACGTGCCTCTCAGCAAATAGCACTTCTCTGTATTGATCGAATCTCTGCGGCTTGCTTCGTCATAGCCTTTAGCAGTATTCAATTGTATGCATTTCATAGCCGAAATGTGACATAAGAATATATCTGCGTTACAGAAATGTCAACAATCATTTGCATATAATTTTTGCACACATGAATTTCTAAGTGTAAAATATACGCATAATTATTTATTATCCGAACTATGCACACAGGCATTGAATGGCAATTCCGGATAATGATTTTTCGAACCAGAAGACCTTGCAAACGAACGAAGCAAACAAATTGCCAAGGAGAAATACAATATGGCGGTCAAGTATCTTGTATCAGGCGGCGAAGGCGCATTAGGTAAAACAGTAATCAGTATGCTTCTCCAAAGAGGAGAAAAGGTAAGGATCCTCATGAGTGAGCTTTCTGATACCAGAATATACCGTAACAATCCCAATATTGAGATCTGCTATGGTATTTCCACTGATAAAGATTCCATGATCGAGTTTTTTGACCTCGAAGATCCGAGATCAGCAGTTCTTTTCCATACTGATGAGTATGTATCACTTTCTGACTCCACTAATCTCACGATGAGAAGAGTTAATGTTATCGGCGCCGAGAACATCGTCGATATGTGCCTTAAGCGTAAAGTCGGCAAGCTCGTTTACTTAAGTTCCGCTTATGCTCTGAACCCTGAAGTAAAGGGTGAAGATCTCACTATCCATTTTGACCGTAACAAGGTTGAAGGCGAATATGCAAAGTCCAAGGCAGAAGCTGCTGCATATGTAATGGAGAAAGTATCACTTAACAGACTCAATGCGGTAATGGTACTTCCTACATTCATCATCGGACCCGGTTACTCCGAGGACTATGAGATCAATAAAGTGCTTAACAGTTATCTTAATAACGGAACAATTCCTCCGAAGGAAGGCGGCCGTGCATTCGTTGACGTAAGAGACGTTGCTAATGCAATGCTCACATTGGCTGACAAGGGAGAACCCGGTGCAGGTTACATCGTATCCGGCGACTACAAGACCAGCGGCGAATTCTTCAAGGATGTTAATGAGATCAGCGGTAACGATGCTCCTGTAAAGACAGCTTCCAAGCTCGTCATGAGCAAGTCACTTGCAAAGCTCGTCGACTTCTATTACAAGATCACACATAAGGAAAATCCGAAGCAGGCTTACACATTGTTCAGTGATAATCCGGATGCCCGCTTTGAGGATAACAGCAAGGGTATCCTTCCTGAGCTTACTATAAGCTTTAAGGATTCACTTAAAGATACCATCGAAGGTGCACAGCGCGGCGGCGTTCAGGCAGCAGCTGCTGTATCACCGAAGGCAGAGAAGAAGCCTGATGCCCCTCAGGCCAAGGTCGAGAAGAAGTCCTCTGCTGAAGCAATGGAAGCAAGACTTAAGCAGCAGCAGAATGTTGCTTCAAGAGCAAGTTCTGCAACAGCCGGCGCAGGTGAAGCAGCCGGAAGACCTGCACATACAAGACCTGCTACAGCTGCAGCAATGGCTGCCAAGGCAAAGGCTGAAGAAGAGGCTAAGAAGGAAGAAGAGAACAAGTCCATTGCTCCTTTGTCCACACTCAAGGATCCTGATGCTATGTCAGAGTCTGAGAAGGAAGAGAAGAAGACTTCTGAGACTACATTCAGATTCGGAGGTGCTCCCACCAAGTTCACAAGGATCGAGACACCTAAGACTGAACCTGCAAAGTCTATCCTTCCCCAGTCTGAACCCAAGACAGAGGCACCTGCTCCTAAGGCAGAGCCTGCTAAGTCAATAATCCCGCCTAAGGCACCTGCAACATCAAGTTTCCCGAGAGCAGGATTTGCTAAGCCTGCTGCACCCGCTGCTCCTAAGGCAGAGCCTGCACAGCCCATCAATTCCGCATTCAAGGCACCCGGTGCTGCTGATGCAACACCCAGTCCTTTCAAGTCAGCTCCTAAGGCTGAAGAGGCTCCCAAGGCACCTGCAACATCAGGTTTCCCGAGAGCAGGATTTGCTAAGCCTGCTGCACCCGCTGCTCCTAAGGCAGAGCCAGCACAGCCCATTAATTCCGCATTCAAGGCACCCGGTGCTGCTGATACAACACCCAGCCCTTTCAAGTCAGCTCCCAAGGCTGAAGAGGCTCCCAAGGCGCCTGCATCATCAGGTTTCCCGAGAGCTGCAGCTACACCTTCATCAGGATCTGGTTTCCCGAGAGCTGCTGCAACTCCTTCATCAGGATTCCCCAGAGCTGCAGCGACACCTTCTTCAACTCCCAAGTCTGAGCCTGTCAATTCCGCGTTCAAGCCCGCCGAATCCAAGCCTGCTGAGCCTAAGGCATCTGCATCTTCAGGATTCCCGAGAGCTGCTGCTACACCTTCTTCAGGTGCAAGCTTCTTAAGAGAATCTACCAAGCCTGCTCCGACTATCGGCTCTGCTTTCACGGCAAATGCCGCAGCCAAGCCTGATGATTCAAGCCCGTTCAAGCCGGCAAAGCCTGCAGTACCTAAAGCTGAACCCGGAAATCCTTTCGGCACACGTAAGGAAACACCTGATTCCGCACCTAAGGCAGAGCCCGCAAAGCCTGCTTTCGGAGCAACATATAATCCGATCGGCAACGCAGCTACAAGTGCAAAGGAACCTTCTGTTGATGACCTCTTCAACGATCTCGAAAAGGAGATCGAGGAATATGCAGCATCCGAAGGTCCCGTAGTACCTCCCGGAATCTTTGCACCTCCGCCGAAGCCGGGTCAGTGACAGAGGCAGGACAAAGAAGTGAGTCCTGTGAGATTCAATAAGAGAATTATTCTAGCAAGCGCGTCTCCCAGGAGGCGCGAATTGCTGTCTTTGGTAACAGATAAATTCGATGTTATCGTTGCCGATATCGACGAAAGGGCCTTCGAGATCCGTATGGAGGAAGAGGGTGTTCCTGCACTTAAGGTCAGCGAACATCTGGCTGAGCTTAAAGCAAAGGCTGTTTTCGATACGCTTGATGAATCCGAAAAGGAAAACACCATAGTGATCGGTGCCGATACTTCCGTCATCCTGGATGATGTGATCTATGGCAAACCGGATGACCGAGAGGATGCGGTGAGGATGCTCTCCAACCTGTCTGGAAGAGTGCATGTTGTTGCCACCGGTGTGGCACTTTTCGCCGGTACTGAAAAAAGAACATTTACCGAAGAGACGAGTGTGGAATTTAATGCTCTGGACGATTACCAGAAGACGCTGATATCTGATTACTGTGACAGCGGATCACCCTACGACAAAGCCGGCGGATACGGCATTCAGGACATGGGTTCGCTTCTCGTGAAAAAGATAGACGGTGACTACCCGAATGTCGTCGGATTACCCGTTGCAAGACTGGCAAGAGAACTGTCAATCATGGTAAAATAATCTTTGGAATAAGTAAGGGTTCCAAGGAGGAATTCGTATATGTTTGGGATAGGGTTAAATAATTTGATAAAGATCGGCTTCAGGGTAAGCGATCACATTTTAAGACAGCAGGAGATCGAGCGTTCAAGGACAGCATCCGAGAGGGCACGCCTCCAGGCTGAAGCTTCCAGAGAGAAGGCTATCGAAGAGAATGCAAGGCATAGAAGGACGATGCTCGAAGATGAGATCGCCCGCGCCAGCGTTGCTGTAGAATGCCCTAACTGCGGTTCAACAGGCAACCGCATCAGAAGGGGTTCCACCGGATTTTGCCAGTTCTGCGGAACAGCTATCCAGATCAGTGACAGCGGTATTGCCTACATAGCGGATCCGATCGAGAAGGCCAAGGCTCTGGCTGCAGAAGAAATCCAAAAGAAGAGTGGGGCAACAGGAAATGTCTAAGACAAGCAAAGGCAGCGGAACGGCAGGAAGCGTTATAGCGCTTATCGGTATCTATGCGATCATCTATCTCGTATGTTCAGCAATGTTCATCGGATTATTCCATACCGAGATACTTAAGAACATGGAAGTCTTAATGTACAGGGGAATCGCATTCATAGTCATCACCGGAATCGTTGCTGCAATTGTCATGGGCATCGTAAGAAAATTCTGGGGCTTCATCACGGTCAGGGACATCATCATGATGTTCGTTATCTTCTGCTGTGTAAACACGACACTGTTCGTTCTTGTTCCGGTGACTGTAGAACGTTCTGTATCAGTATTCATGCTGAGCTATATGGAAGAGAACTCCGACCAGACCTTTACTCAGGATTCAGTCGGTGAAGTATTCACTTCCAAATATGTTAACGATTATGGCGCATTCGAGAAGCGTTTCAATGAGCAGGTCGAGACAGGTACCATCAAGCAGAATCCCGACGGCTCATATTCGATCACTGAGAGCGGTAAGTTCGTCGTTAAGGCTTTCAGGACTGTTGCAGACTGGTTCGGCACTGACAAGAGGCTCGTATATCCGAACGAGAATTAAAGATAAGTAAAACAATAAAGATCAGAGGACTGATTCCATAACAGGAGTCAGTCCTTTTTGTTTTTCACGTTTTGAATCTGATCAGACTCTTCCGAATCCGACAGCCTTTCTTACGAGCTCGTACTTTTCTCTTGCGATCTCGTTTGTATAATCACGGCCTGCGTCAAGGATATCATTGATGATGCCGCTTGAGATGACTTCGTTGTACTTTTCCTGGAAAGGAACGACCTTCTCGACGACTGCATCTGCAACTGCCTTCTTGAGGTCGCCGTATCCGCCGCCTTCGAACTTTGCAACTGCGTCTTCTATCGAGCATCCTGTGAATACGGAATAGATGGTAAGAAGGTTAGATACACCGGGTTTCTCATCCTCGTCAAACTTGATGATGCCGTCAGAGTCAGTAACTGCGGACATGATCTTCTTTCTGATCGTCTTCTCGGGATCGGAAAGGAAGACGGATGCCTTCGGGTTATCTGTGGACTTGCTCATCTTCTGGTTAGGGTTCTGAAGATCACGGATCTTGGCACCGATCGTAGGGATCAAGGGCTCAGGGATCTTAAAGAGTTCGCCGTAACGGTTGTTGAACCTGATCGCGAGATTTCTTGCGAGCTCAACGTGCTGCTTCTGGTCGATTCCGGTAGGAACGTACTTGGGATCGTAGAGAAGGATGTCAGCCGCCATAAGGTCAGGATATGTTACGAGGCCTTCCGTGAAAGCTTCGTGAAGCGCTGACTTGGCCTTGAACTGATGCATTCTTGTCAGGTCACCGTGAGGTGTGTGACATTCGAAGATCCAGGACAGATTTGCGTGATAGAGATTCTCCGACTGAATGTAGATGTGCATGTTGGGAAGGTTGGGATCAACTCCGCATGCGATGTACATTGCGATGGCATTGATGATGTTCCTGTGAAGAGCCTCAGGATCCTGGGGAACAGTGATCGCATGCATATCAGGGACGAAGAGAAGTGTCTCATAATCCTTCTGATAGTTAACGACCTGTGAGATGCCGCCTGCATAATTACCGATCGTAAGTGAGCCGCTGGGCTGAAGGCCCGTAAGTAATCTGTCCATAAATATCCTCCGTTGTCATTAAGACGACTAATATTAACACTTTATAATATAATTATCAAAAACAAACGGGGTTTATCACTTGCTTTATATACTCACAGCTCTGAAATGCGAAGCATCAGCACTCACCGGACTGCCCGGCGAGACCGTAATTACCGGCGTGGGCGGCTGTGCCATTAGCACGATCTCGAAAATAGGATTAACCCCAAATGACTATGTCCTTAACGTCGGAATCTGTGCCGGCAAGGATATAGGCAAAGGCTATCTCATAAATCAGGTCATCTCAGATGTTACCGGAAGGCGTTTTTATCCGGATATACTTTTCGATTCCGGCGCAGCGGAGATGAGCATTACGACATCAGATAAAGTCGTGACAGATGTGGAAGAAGGCATGCTCTATGACATGGAATCCTCGATTATCTGTGACGCTGTTCTCAAGGTGATCCCGCCGTCGAATCTCGTAATCTACAAAGTCGTTTCAGACAGCGGAGACAAGTTCCCCACAAAGAATGAAGTGACAAAGCTCATAAGAGATCACATCGATGAGATAAAGAAGATCGCAGAGCTCTTTACCGCAAAAGGTGATTCCAAAGAATATGAGTTCCTGCCGGGAGGAATTTTCGAAGAGATGCGTCTGACACAGTACATGCGCAACGAACTCAAGGACCTTGAGCATTACTGCGCTTCGGCTGGAAGAGAAGAAGATCTGTTGGATCTGATTGATAAGATGCGGAATGAAGAACGGCTGCCGGTAAAGGATAAGAAAGCCGGAAGGGAGGTGCTCGATGAGATTTACTCATATCTACGTTGAGGAAAGAGCTTACGGGTACCCTCTGACTGAAAAGATCCTGGCAAAACTCCCTGATGCGCATGTCATTAAGATCAGACACTACAAGGATGTCTTCGACAGGAAGAGACAGAATGCGCCTTTGCAGAAGGAACACCAGGCCTTGATAATCGCGGTGCGCGACGGCAACAGGATCTTTAAGGGTGCGCCTGTGTGCCAGTCCTTCGGACAGAAGAATTTCTACTATGCGAGTTCCATGATGAACTGTCCTTTCGATTGCGAGTACTGTTATCTCAAGGGCATGTATCCTTCAAGTAACATGGTGGTCTTCGTAAACCTTGAAGACTATAGAAAAGATGTCGGGGAAAGACTAGGAGAAGGACCACTTTATGTCTGTGCTTCCTACGATACGGATCTTCTCGCGATGAACGGACTTACAGGTCATGCGGATTTCTGGAAAGAGATGGCATTATCACATGAAGATCTCCTGGTCGAACTCAGGACGAAAGCTGCAGTCCGGGTAACAGATGGCATACCGAATCTCATCTATGCATTTACTCTGTCACCTGAAGAGGTCGTTAACAGGTACGAACGCAATACCGCGCCCGTGAGCGCAAGGATCGATGCAGCGGCAAAAGCTGTTAAAGCAGGCGCTAAAGTCAGGCTCTGCTTTGACCCCATAATAAAGATCCCTGACTGGAAGAATGCTTATAAAAAGCTCGTAGAAGATGCGGCAAGTCATATCAGTTTTAAAGATCTTACCGATGTCAGTGTCGGCACGTTCAGGATATCTTCAGACTACCTGACACGGATGCGGAAAGCGTATCCTGATTCGGAGGTCGCATGGTATCCTTATGTCATAAAAGACGGAGTCGCACAATATGAACCTGATACCGATAAGAGCATGCAGGAATATGTTCTGGATCTTATCTGTGAGCATATAGGAAAGGAGAAGATCTTCACATGGAATTAAAGACTGCTATAGTTACCGGAGCTTCATCCGGAATAGGTCTTGCGATCGCATTGATGCTTAAAGATGAAGGATATAAAGTCTACGGTATCGGAAGGATCTTTCCTGAGGATGCTGGCTTCTTCGAGAAAAGGATCTCACTTGATCTGCGAGATACTGACATACTGCTTGAAAAGATATCTGAGATCAAACCCGTCGACCTCCTGGTAAATGCGGCAGGCAGTGCGTATTACGGTCTTGCCGAATTTAATACTCCTGAACAGATCATGGAGATGTGCAGGACTGACCTGGAAGCTCCGATGATCTTAACCTCAGCTCTTATACCGCGTCTTAAAGAGACAAGGGGAATGGTAATAAATATCGCTTCCGTTACTTCGACTAGGATCAATACTCACGGTGCGGCTTACGGCGCTCTTAAGGCCGGCCTTAGAAGTTACGGAAGAAGCCTTTATGAGGAAGTGAGAAAGACCGGTATCCGTGTGGTTACCGTTTGTCCTGATCTTACTGCAGGAACCAAGCTTTACAGGAATGCGGATTTCGCTCCTTCTGAAGAAGACGGATGCTATCTCCTTCCAGAAGATATCGCCGAGTGCGTAAAGTCGGTGATAAACATGCGTGAAGGCGCTGCGGTCACAGAGGTCGAAGTAAGGCCGCAGTATAACAGGATCGAGAAGAAAAAGAACGGCTGATAAGTGTTCTTGAAAATTGAAAAGGCTATCTAATTAATATATTATTCCTCATATATGGAGAAGTCCGGAAACACAAGCAAGCTCTACTCGTTTTATAAGGCTGTGGTCACAGTCACGGGTTTTGCCGCCTGCTTTTATCTGTTTATAGTCTGCTATATCGCGACATACAGACACATATCGGATATCGGAACTATCCGTGTCTTATTCTTAAATCCGTTACTGATATTAACAGCCGCACTTGTCCTCATCGTATGGGGTGGCTTTCTGATATACAGATCACCCAAAGCATCAAAGGCATTCTTAAAGCTTGAGAATGAAGAGACTTATAAGCGTGCGATGAGCATCCTTAAGCTCATTATCTTCATCGAGTCGGCACTTTTTGCAGTCAGTGCATTTGGCATGAGCCAGCGTGTCGACCAGCTTAAAGTGCAGGAGGCAGCATATGCTTTCTCTTGGGGCAACAAAGAGACATTAACTCCGCCGGGATATCTCGGAATCTACCCGAACAATCTCGGAATGGCGGTAGTGCTCTATCTCTTAAGCGGTATCACGGGCCACTACAATAATGCTGCTTTCATGATGATCAACGCGCTCCTGGTCCCGTTCATCTATTCTGATCTGGCTGCGATCGGAGGCAAGTTCGGCCTGTCCAGAAAGTCGCAGATCATGGTGATGATAGCAGGCGTTTTCTTCCTTCCTTTACAGGCCAAGGTCATGATCATCTATGGAGATGTTCCGGGATTGTTTTTCGCTGTAAGGGCAATGAAGCATGCATCTTATATCGCTTCCTCCAAGAACTCGAAAAAGAGCATCTTTATAGTAATAGCTTTCATGGCGATCGCGTGCGTGTTTAAGAACAACTTCATCATTTTCGCGATAGCGGTAACCATTTATCTTGCAGCTGAGTTCTTAAGACAGAAGAGGTTCAAAGAACTCCTTATCCCTGTCTGTGTGATCATATCTTCTGTCCTTCTTAACACAGTAGTCGGACTTATTGCCGGTGCGGCACTTGGCGGCAGCATATCTTCCGGTGCTTCAAAATACTCATGGATTGCGATGGGCATGCAGGAAGAGGCGGGCATGTATAACGGCTACAATGCTCTTACATACGCCCAGTCCGGATTCGACTCATCCGTTCAGTCGGCTGTGGCAAAAAAAGACATCGCGCAGAGCATCAACGGTTTTATCGCTGAACCCAATTATGCGTTCGGCTTTTATATCAGAAAGATCCTGATCCAGTGGTCAGATCCGACTCACAACGCTTTTGAGTTTGCCGCAAGGAATGTCTATCCTGACGGCAATCCTTCTCCGTTCGTATGGTTCATGTCGAGCCCGAAGGTCATGAGCGTGTTCTCATCTTTCCTTAAGATCTTCCAGCTTCTGATGTTCCTGGGAAGTTCTGTCTTCGCCGTAAAGACCATGAGAAGGAAGACAGGTTCACCTGCTCTGCTCCTTACTTTGGCTTTTGCAGGCGGCTATGTCTTCCATATCATCTGGGAGGCAGCACCTTACTATACGATGTCCTACATGACGCTCCTGATCCCGACAGGCGTTGCAGGACTTATTGCCCTTATTAAGAAATTAACCACTGTGAAGATAAAGGAACTTACCAAGGCAAAGATCAGCATAAGCGCCTCAGGGCTTGCATTATTCATCGCGGGTGCTCTGGTATTCCTTCTTGCCGCTGCAGGACTTGGTGCAATCAAGACACTTCTTGCCAACGGCCGTTCTGAATACAGGACTTATATGAATGAGACGGCGCTCCTTTCACGTGAACCGGTAGCTGAAGGCACATACCGTCTGCTTCCTGCAGCAGATGACTTCGACGGTGAAGGACTCAAGGTTAAGCTCACAAGATATGCAGGCAAGTACAGAATGCGCATCCTGTCTCCTGAGATAAAAGATGAACTCTACATGACGAGCAGCGGGAACAGCGTGAAGATCGACTGGTTCTCCAATGATTCATCCCAGGCTTTTGTGATCATCCGCAATGCTAACGGCACATATTCTATCTGCCAGGGTGAGATGCAGGCCCTCTCGAGAGATCCGGCGGGCGGCATCAAGATGGGTGAATTCACTGATTACACATTCCTATTCGGCTCGCCCGATTACGATCAGTACATCTCGGACCACCCGAACATGACATGGAGATTTGTCCCGGCAACCTGATGCCGGGATCTTTCTTGTCCCTTCAGGTTCGGTTTTGGGGACAGATCCGGGGGGGAGAAATATTACATTTTGCCAAAAAAATCATGCGAAAAAATCTAAAAAAGTCTTGAAACCCTATTGTTTGTCTACTTTTTGCACTTTTATTACAGTCAGATTACAAGCACAATATATTGGGTTTTGGAGTTGACACAACCACAACATATAGGTAATCTGTAAGAGCGTTTTGAGAGAAACGAAGCGCATTCGCACCTATTTTTCAATTTAGAAGCGAGGTATTGGGCATGATCTTAGGCGGACTTCAGAAGCTGACTCTTTTGGATTTCCCCGAGACCGTGGCTTGTACGGTATTTACCGTCGGCTGCAACTTAAGATGCCCTTTCTGCCACAACCCGGCACTGGTATTCAATCCGCCGGACGACTACAGGATCAGCGAGGAGGAATTTTTCGCTTTCCTTAAAAAGCGTCAGGGGATCCTTGACGGGGTTGCCATAACCGGCGGCGAACCGCTTCTGCATTCTGACATTGGTGAGTTTATCGCAAAGATCAAGTCGATGGGTTACAAGGTAAAGCTTGATACCAACGGCACGTTCCCTGACAGGCTGGAGAAGATCCTTGCCGAAGGCAACGTAGATTACGTGGCGATGGACCTCAAGAACACCTTTGAGAAGTATGCAGAGACTGTAGGTATCAAAGACTTCGATGTCGAACTCATTAAGAGGAGCATCAGGGTGATACAGGAAAGCGGGGTCGCACACGAGTTCAGGACGACAGTGGTATCACCTTTGCACACCGCAGATGATTTCGGAAAGATCGCGGGGCAAGTGGAAGGATCTGAGAAGTACTTCCTGCAAAGTTTCGTTGATTCGGGAAACCTCCTGAACGGTGAAGGGCTTACCGAGATGCCGCACGATGAATTGGAAAAGGCTTTGGAGAATGCAAAACAAATAATACCGCAGGCAAAGATACGCGGAGAGAGTTAAGGAGAGGAACATGTATCAAATCGTTAAGAGAGACGGCAAAGTCGTAGACTTCGACTTAAGCAAAATCTCGGGAGCCATTGAGAAGGCTTTCGTTGCACAGAACAGGGAGTATAATTCGCAGATCATCGATATGCTCGCTTTGAATGCAGTTTCAGACTGTGAGAAGAAGGCAGTCGACGGCAAGGTTGACGTCGAGTCCGTACAGGACAGCGTCGAGGTTACGCTTCAGAAGATGGGTTATGACGATGTAGCTAAGGCTTACATCCTTTACCGTGCCCAGCGCGAAAAGATCCGTAACATGAATTCAGCTCTCTTGAACTATAAGAGCCTCGTTGACAGCTATGTAAAAGTTGAAGACTGGCGTGTTAAAGAGAACTCCACAGTTACATATTCCGTAGGCGGTCTCATTCTCTCCAACTCCGGCGCTATCACAGCTAACTACTGGCTTTCTGAGATCTACGACAAAGAGATCGCAGATGCTCACAGAAATGCCGATATCCATATTCACGACCTCTCCATGCTCACAGGTTACTGCGCAGGCTGGTCATTAAAGCAGCTCATCCAGGAAGGCTTGGGCGGCATCGTAGGCAAGATCACATCTGCTCCTGCAAAGCACCTCTCCACACTTTGCAACCAGATGGTCAACTTCTTAGGCATCATGCAGAACGAGTGGGCAGGCGCTCAGGCTTTCTCCTCTTTCGATACATACCTTGCACCTTTCGTAAAGGTTGATAACTTAAGCTACAAGCAGGTTAAGCAGGACATCCAGTCCTTCATCTATGGCGTTAACACACCTTCCAGATGGGGTACACAGAGCCCGTTCACAAACATCACTCTTGACTGGACAGTACCGAACGACCTCGCTGAGCAGAACTGTATCGTCGGTGGCAAAGAGATGGACTTCAAGTACAAGGATTGTAAGGCCGAGATGGACATGGTCAACAAGGCATTCATCGAGATCATGATCGAGGGTGATGCTAACGGCCGTGGCTTCCAGTATCCTATCCCTACATACTCCATCACAAGAGACTTCGACTGGTCTGAGACAGAGAACAACAAGCTTCTTTTCGAGATGGCAGCTAAGTACGGTATTCCTTACTTCTCCAACTACATCAACTCCGACATGGAGCCTTCCGATGTACGTTCCATGTGCTGCAGACTCCGTCTCGATCTCCGTGAACTCCGTAAGAAGTCCGGCGGTTTCTTCGGTTCAGGTGAGTCAACAGGTTCTGTTGGTGTTGTTACGATCAACATTCCCCGTATCGCTTACCTCGCTGCTGATGAGGAAGATTTCTATAAGAGACTCGACCACCTCATGGATGTTTCCGCAAGATCACTCAAGATCAAGAGAAACACGATCACAAAGCTTCTCGATGAGGGTCTCTATCCTTATACAAAGCATTACCTCGGAACATTCAACAACCACTTCTCCACAATAGGTCTTGTCGGTATGAACGAAGCTGGTCTTAACGCAAGATGGATCAGAAAGGATCTTACTCACGAAGAGACACAGAAGTTCGCTGCCGACGTTCTCAACCACATGAGAGAGAAGCTCTCTGAATACCAGGAGAAGTACGGCGACCTCTATAACCTTGAGGCTACACCTGCAGAGTCCACAGCTTTCCGTCTTGCTAAGCACGACAAGGCTAAGTACCCTGACATCATCACGGCAGACGATGCTTCCGGCGTATACTACTACACCAACAGCTCACATCTTCCTGTCGGCTACACATCAGACATCTTCGATGCTTTGGATGTTCAGGATAATCTCCAGACTCTCTATACATCAGGTACTGTATTCCACGCATTCTTAGGCGAGCGTCTCCCTGACTGGAAGGCTGCAGCATCTCTCGTAAGAAAGATCGCTGAGAACTACAGACTGCCTTACTACACAATGTCTCCTACATACTCCATCTGCGCAGCTCACGGATATCTGCCCGGTGAAGTCAAGGCTTGCCCTGTCTGCGGCGGACCTACAGAGACATACAGCCGTATCACAGGTTACTACCGTCCGGTAAAGAACTGGAATGACGGTAAGCTCCAGGAGTTCAAGGACAGAAAGACATACGATATCTGCAACTCCAGCTTAAAGCCCAGAACAGCTACAGTTACTGTTACAAAGGCTGAAGAGAAGGAACTTCCCGAGCTCGTAGCAGCTCCTGCAGACGGTCAGGTAACAAAGCCGATGCTCTTCACAACACACACATGTGCAAAGTGTAAGGCTGTTAAGGCAATGTTCGATGAGCAGCGCTTCGATTATGAGCTTATCTACGCTGACGATGACTCAGAGCTCGCAAGACAGTTCGATATCGTTAACGTACCGGTTCTCGTAATCCCTGACGGAGACGGCGTTAAGAAGTACACCGATGTCGGCCCCATCAGACAGTATGTCAACGAATGCAAAGGTATAAAAGCTTAAGTTTCATATCGGCTTAAGGTTTGGTGTTATAAGTAAAAAGGCTCCCGTCCGTAGAAGGCGGGAGCTTTTTATGGGCTTTTGAAATTTGTAATATTATGTTTGTATTACTTTTGAAAAAATACTTGATTGATTTTCGAAGATTAGTAGTAGAATACGATAAACAACATAGAGGTGATCTGTTATGCAGGATTTATCAGTTTCTTATGAAAAAAATGAAGAAAGCAGGCATAGCGTAATCACTCCGCTCTATCCGATGAGTGCGGAAACGATAAGCGAAGAGTTTGAGCTCGACAAAGTCGACTTCGAGACCCTGATCGAAGAGATCAGATTCTGATCCCGGTTTTATAATCCATAGTACTTACTTGAAGAGGCGCTTTTCGCGTCTCTTTTTATTGTCCTAACTTAATGCACAATCAAGGTCTCTGAAAAGCGTGCAAATACCGACTTACATTTATTTGCGGCAGTTCTTATAGTTAAAGAACAAGGATAATGCGCCCGTTCTTGGGGCCAGCGGAAACGGAGGCTCTTATGCTTAAGGATTTTGTGAAGTTGGAAAAGCCGGAAGAGGAAGAGTTCGCTAAAAGACTTGAAGAAGAAAGAAGCAAGCTTTTTGCCGCTCAGATGAAGATAAAGGATGCCGGGCTCCCCGTAATGGTTGTTTTCGAGGGCTGGGGCGCGGCAGGCAAGGGCAGCGTTCTTGGCAAGGTCATAAAGAATATCGACCCGAGATTTTTCAGGGTCAAGACTTTCCCGAAGCCCAGCAAGGAAGACTTAAGATATCCTTTCCTTTACAGATACATAAAAGAGATCCCGGAGAAGGGCAAGTTCGCCTTCTACGATACATACTGGATGGAAGAGATCACCGACGAGAGAATGGAAGATCTCCTAAGTGATAAGGAATACGAAGAGAGGATCGACTCGATCAACAAGACCGAGAGGACGCTTGTGGATAACGGCTACCTCGTAATGAAGTTCTTCTTCCAGATCGGAAAGAAGGAGCAGAAGGAAAGACTCGAGAAGCTCCTAGATGACAAAGATACAAAGTGGCGCGTGGACAAGGGCGACCTTTACGAGAACAAGCATTACGATGACTGTCTTGAAGTTTACGACAAGTATCTAAAGGATACGAACAATCCCACAGCACCCTGGTATATAATCGACAGTAAAGATAAGAAGTTCGCTGAACTCCAGGTCCTTGAATTCCTGAACCAGGGGATCGAGACGGCTCTGAAAAACAAGAATCTTGCTTCGCCAATCCTGCAGAATGTTTTTCCTCTTAAGAAGACACCGCTTCTTAAGGAAGTTGATCTGAAGGATAAGACTCTTACTGATGAAGAGTATGAGGAAAAACTGGACAAGCTTCAGGATGAATTAAGAGACCTGCATAACAAGCTTTACAGAAAGAAGATACCTGTCATCATCGCATACGAAGGCTGGGATGCTGCAGGCAAGGGCGGCAATATCAAGCGTATAACAGGAGCTCTTGATCCGCGAGGATATGAGGTGCTTCCTATCGCAAGTCCTGAGCCGCACGAGAAGGCAAGACACTTCCTGTGGAGATTCTGGACAAGGCTTCCGAGGACCGGTCACATCGCGATCTTCGACCGCACCTGGTACGGCAGAGTAATGGTCGAGCGTATCGAAGGATTCTGTTCGGAGAACGACTGGCAGAGAGCTTATAACGAGATCAACGAGTTCGAGAAGGAACTCACTGACTGGGGCGCAGTCGTAATCAAGTTCTGGGTACAGATCGATAAGAAGACGCAGCTAAAGCGCTTCAAGGAACGTCAGGCTAATCCGGAGAAGCAGTGGAAGATCACTGATGAGGACTGGCGTAACCGAGAGAAGTGGGACAAGTACGAGACGGCGATAGACGAGATGATCAAGAAGACATCCACAGAGTTCGCGCCATGGTACATCCTGGAGTCCGTCGATAAGAAGTATGCCCGTATCAAGGCGCTCGAGATTGTTATCGACCGCATCAAGGAAGCGTGCGATAAGGACAAGAAGGACTGACACTTACAGGACTTTATATTAATGGGATCACTTCCGGCCGGAGTTCAGGCTAAGACTGAATTCCAGCCGGAATTTTTATTGTTTTACGGTGTCCGTTCAGGGCGGTTTTCGGGCTTAGCCGGAAAAACGGCTCGAAAAGTCATTGCGCACAACTTTCCAATTACGGCAAATGTGGGGCAAAGTCAAACAAACTGCCCGAAACAAAGCGTTTTTTGTCGAATCTGTCTACCCCACACTTGACATGACCATGCTAAAATAAATCTAGTAGTATATACCATAATTGGTTTTTTACAAATACTTTTTCGCAAATTTTATAAATATTTTTTAGAAATCTAAGAAAGGCAGGTTCGTATGGGCTTTAAGATCGGTGACAATATCGTTTACGGCGGAAGTGGCGTATGCCAGATAGACGACATCAAAGACATAAGTTTTTTCAAAGAGAAACCGCAGAAATACTATGTTCTCAAGCCTCTCTTTGTTACGAGATCCCAATACGTTTACGTGCCTTACGATAACGAAGCCCAGGTGAGCAGGATCAGACCGGTCGCATCCAAGAAAGAGGCCATCGCTCTGATAGATAAGCTCCCCATCGATAACTGCAGCTGGATCGAGGACCGTAACGAACGTAAGGCTACATTTACGGATATCATCGTCAACGGAAGCAGGGAAGACATAGTAGGTCTTATCTATCTGATCAACAGGCATGCAGAGAAGCTCGCAAAGGAAGGCAAGCATCTGAATGCGCAGGACGAGAGAGCTCTGATCGATGCGAGGAACAGGATGAATAATGAGATCGCTGTAGCCCTCGACATGGAACCGGACGGAGTCGCCTACATGATCCAGGAGAAGACCGGATTGGAAGATTTTGCGTAAAACCTATTTAATTGGTATTAGTTATTGCAATATGCAAAAAGGTGTGATTTAATAACCGCAGTTTTGAATTAGGAGATTCCTTATGAAGACTGCGGTTTTCTTTTATGCGTATAGCTACTATTACTACTTTAGGGAGACGAACTAAAGCGACTTTTGCTAGCGCCAAAAAGGAACATTGAATTGACTTATACAACGCTGCAGGGGTACGCAAGAACCCGGCAGCGTTTTTTGTTAGATCCAAGCAGATGATTATAAGGGTCAAAAAAAAGACCACAAAAAGGAGATAAAGAACATGATTGCAGTACTGAAGAACACAGCAACAAGAGAACAGATCACAAGCCTCATCGCATGGTTTGAGGACAAGGGCCTTAAGGTCAACGAATCAAAGGGTGAGTATTGCACGGTTCTTGGTCTCATCGGTGATACATCAAAGGTCGATATCGATATGCTCCAGGGTCTGGACATCATCGAGAATGTCACAAGAGTATCAGAGACATTCAAGAAAGCTAACAGAAAATTCCATCCGGAAGACACCATCGTGGATATCGGAGGAGTAAAGATCGGCGGAGGCAATTTCGCAGTTATCGCAGGCCCATGCTCAGTCGAGAGCGAGGAGCAGATCATGAACGCTGCAAGAGCAGTTAAGGCTGCAGGCGCTACGATCCTCAGAGGCGGCGCTTTCAAGCCGAGAACATCACCTTACGACTTCCAGGGACTTCACGAGGAAGGCATAAGACTTCTCCTCGAAGCTAAGAAGGAGACAGGTCTTCCCATCTGCTCCGAGATCATGAGCCCTGAGCAGATCCCTGTTTTCGAAGAGGTTGATTTCCTTCAGGTCGGTGCGAGAAACATGCAGAACTTCGACCTTCTCAAGGCACTCGGTAAGACAGGCAAGCCGGTCCTTTTGAAGAGAGGTCTTTCTGCAACGATCAAGGAGCTTCTCATGAGCGCTGAGTACATCATGAGCGAAGGCAACCCTAACGTTGTTCTTTGCGAGAGAGGCATCAGAACATACGAGACATACACAAGAAATACTTTCGATGTAAGTGCTATCTCCGTATTGAAGCAGATCTCACACCTTCCTGTTGTAGGTGACCCTTCACATGCAACCGGAAAGTCAAATCTCATCAAGCCTATGTCAATGGCAGCAGTCGTATCAGGTGCGGATGCTCTCGAGATCGAAGTGCACTGCAATCCTGAGAAGGCGCTCTCTGATGCAGCACAGCAGCTCACTCCTGCACAGTTCGGCGGAGTAATGGAAGCGATCAGCAAAGCAAGAAGTATTCTGTGATCTTAAGGCGCTGATATGTCAGCGCCTTTTTATATTAAGTTTCATATTTTTCGAAAAGGAAGTGCAGTTTAAATGAAGATAACAGTAGGTGTAGTCGGATTAGGTCTTATCGGTGCCTCTTTCGCAAAGGCTTACAAAGAGAACGAGAAGGATGCCGTCGTATACGGCTGGAACCGTACGAAGAGCATCACGCAGATGGCAAAGATGCAGGGCATCATCGATGACGAACTTAACGATGAGAATCTCGGAACATGTGATCTTGTTATCCTCTCACTCTATCCTGAAGCAACGGTCGAATGGATGGAGAATCACAAAGAGCACTTCAATAAGAACGGCATGGTTATCGATGCATGCGGCACGAAGAGATTAGTATGCGAAAAGGGCTTTCAGATCGCCAAAGAGAATGGTTTCCTTTTTGTCGGATGCCACCCGATGGCTGGCACAAAATTCTCCGGCATGGCACATGCAAGAGGTGATATGTATTTCGGCGCTCCGATGGTCGTAGTGCCGCCGGTTTTTGATAACATGTTCCTGCTCGACAGGGTAAAGGATCTTCTCTCGCCCTGCGGATTCGGAAGCTTCCATCTCTCACATGCAGATGAGCATGACAAGATGATCGCGTTCACATCCCAGATGGCACACCTCGTATCCAATGCTTATATCAAGAGCCCTTCTTCAAGGAATCACAAAGGATTCTCAGCCGGTTCTTATAAGGACATGACAAGAGTCGCTTGGCTTAACCCCACGATGTGGACACAGCTCTTCCTCGAGAATAAGGATAATCTCATCTTCGAGATCGATCATCTTCAGGAGGAACTTGCAAAGTACAGGAAGGCTCTTGTTGAAGATGACTTTGACGGACTCCGTGATCTGCTCGATGAGGGCAGAAGGATCAAAGAGGAGGTCGACGGTATATGAGATCAGTTCATGTCCGTGCAGCATCAAAAGAGTACGATGTTCTCATCGGAAAAGGCGCAGTGTCTTCGCTTGGAACAGAGGCAAAGAAAGTATGTCCCGGCGCATTAAAAGCATTGGTCGTATCTGAGACCAATGTTGCGGGACTCTATCTTGATACAGTAAAAAAGCAGCTTTCAGAAGCGGGCTTTGAAGTATCTGAATATGTTTTCGAGGCAGGCGAACAGCATAAGAACATAAATGAGATTGCCGGCATGTGGAATAAGATGGCTGAAGCAGGCTTTACGAGAACTGACTTCGTAGTAGGCTTGGGCGGCGGAGTAACGACTGATATGGCAGGTTTTGCCGCATCGACTTTTCTCCGCGGCATAAAGGTCATTCAGCTTCCGACATCGCTCCTTGCTATGGTCGATGCTTCTGTCGGAGGCAAGACCGGAATCGACATTCCGATGGGAAAGAATCAGGTCGGTGCTTTCTGGCAGCCGTCACTCGTGCTTGAAGATACATCTTTCCTTAAGACACTTCCTGACGAAGTGTTTACTGAAGGTATGGGCGAAGTCACAAAGCATGCTTTCATTATGGATGTGGAACTTTTCGATAAGCTCGAAAAGGCGAACGGCAGCATAAGAGAAGATGAAGATCTCTTGGAAGAAATCGTATATATGAACGCCGCTGACAAGGCCAGTGTAGTAAGCGAGGATGAGACAGATAACGGCAGACGCCAGACGCTGAACTTCGGCCACACAGTAGGACATGTTATAGAGCGCGACAGCGGCTTTACAAAGCCTCACGGAATCTGCGTAGCAAAGGGCATGGGAATTGTAATCGATGCTTGTGTCAGGGCAGGGACCCTGGACAGCAGTGAAGCTCAAAAGATGAAAGATCTTCTTAAGCTTTACAAGCTTCCCGTAAGCGATGAGATAACACCTGAAGATATCGTAAAGGGTGCCATGAATGATAAGAAAAAACGCGGCGACACTTTATCGGTTATACTTGTAAATAAGATCGGCAATGCCGAGATAAAGAAGATGACAGCAGAGGAGTTCCTTAAGTTTTTATCCGTATGAAGATCCTAGTTAAAAATCTTAATCTTGATATCAAAGCACCGCTTTCGAAGTCGGTATATCACAGGGAGCTCATAGTAAACTTCATCCTCGGCGCGCGCGGTGATTATCTTAATGATTCCACAGACGACAACGATGATATCAGGGCTACCAAATCGTGTCTGCGTTCACTCGAAGATACTGATTCTGACACGCTTATCCTTAACTGCAACGAGAGCGGTTCCACGCTCCGTTTCATGATCCCCGTCGCATTGGCTGTGAAGTCATCTGCGAATAAGAAACTCATCTTCAGAACGCGCGGCAGACTTATCGAAAGACCCATAAAAGAGCTGGCTGACTGCCTTGCTCCTTTTGGCGTTACGATAGTGAAAAATGTATCTGCAAATGAGATAGAAGTAACAGGCAATATCGGTCCCGGCAAATATGTTATAGACGGGAGCGTATCATCACAATATATATCCGGACTTCTGATGGCGCTTTCAAAGTTTGATGAAGGATCTGAAATTGAAGTCACAGGCGGCATCGCATCAGTCCACTATATCGAACTTACAGTGGCAGCTCTCGGCAAATACGGGATCAATATCGAAAGAGAAGGCGACACATACAAAGTGCCTTCCATGGTTCAGCTCCCGGTTCCTGACGGAAAGTTCGAAGTCGAAGGTGACTGGAGCAATGGTGCCTTCCTGCTTTGCCTGGGAAGTCTTATCCGTGGCGGTTCTGCAAAAGTAACAGGACTTAACATGGAATCTGTCCAGGGCGACAGGGCAATAATGCAGTTCCTGAAGCTTGCCGGGATATCCCATATCGTTGAAGGAAATAATATCTTCGTACAGGACAGTCTTATTAATCCCATAAGGCCGTCTATCGAGATGGACTGCAGTGACATTCCGGACATCGTTCCTTATATGGCAGTAACGGGTGCTTTCAGAGCATATAAAACTGTGCTTAAAGGAATCAGACGCCTGCGTATCAAGGAGTCTGACAGGGCAGCTGCAATCACGCAAATGTTATCTGAATTGGGCGGAAATGTAACGCTCGAAGAGGACACTATTACGATAGAATATATAGATAAGGTGCCTGACAGGATCGTTCTTACTTCGTCAGGTGATCACAGAATGGCTATGGCGGCTGTTCTTTGCGCCGCAGCCACAGGCAAAGAAATCGAACTTGATGATATCGATTGTCTTAATAAATCCTTCCCGGAATTCCGGGAAGTAGTGCTGAAGGAGATGACCTGTTTATGAGTACGAGCAGTACATACCAGGGCGATGCCCTCGACATTATGATCTACGGTGAGTCCCACAGTGAGGCAATCGGTGTTTATATCAACGGCCTTCCGGAAGATGTTGTTCCGGACAGTGCCAAGACAGCAGCTTTCATGGCAAGACGTGCGCCCGGAAAGAATGCATGGTCAACACCAAGGAAAGAACCAGATGAAGTTATTTTCGAGCGCAATGGCGCGATGCTTCACGGATACATTATCAATACGAACACAAAACCCAAGGACTATGCTTCCATAATCAACTGCCCGAGGCCTTCACATGCCGACTATGCGGCAAAGCTCCTCTATGGCGATGAGGCATCTAAGTCCGGCGGCGGGATCTTCTCCGGAAGGATGACCGCTCCTCTCTGCATCGCAGGTTCGATCGCGATTCAGGAATTGAATAAGCGCGGCATCCAGATAAGCGCACACCTCAAAAAAGTTGCCGGAGTAAAGGACGATTCCTACTTCGATCACGGAGTAAACGACGAAGCTTTCAGGAACAGGCTTGCCATTGTCGAGAGCAAGGAATTCCCTGTTGTTGACGATGCGAAGGGCGAAGAGATGAAGGCGAAGATCGAGCAGGCGCGTATGGACGGTGACTCAGTAGGAGGCGTTATCGAGTGCGTTGTTTACGGTTATCCGGAAGGGATCGGCGGACCGATCTTTGACGGTATCGAAGCTAAGCTCGCACAGATCCTTTATGCAATTCCGGCAGTCAAAGGCGTCGAATTCGGAAACGGATTCGAAGGCTCTGACCTCAGAGGTTCAGAGAATAACGATGCTTTCACTTTTGACAGCGAAGGCAACCTTACATTAAAGACAAATCACAGCGGCGGTATCCAGGGCGGAATCAGCCTTGGAGATGTCGCACCGATCGTTTTCGATGTTGCCATGAAGCCGACACCTTCCATCTCCAAGACACAGGAGACGGTAGATCTTGCTTCACATAAGAACACGACCATTAGTATAGAAGGCAGGCATGATCCCTGCGTCGCTCCGCGCGCAGTTCCGGTCGTTGAAGCCGCAGCCGCAATCGCACTTTACGACATGCTTCTTGTATCAATGTAACGGAGGATAAGCCCATGAGTGAGAGACCTGACTTGAACGAACTCAGAGGAAAACTGGACGAGATCGATAACGGTATCCTGGATCTTTTTGAAGAGAGGATCGCAATATGCCGTCAGATCGGAAACATCAAGCGTGAGAACGGAACTGATGTATATGTTCCCGCAAGGGAAGAAGAGAAGCTGAAGCAGGTTACCGAACTCGCGGGATTCGAGAGCAGACCTTATGTTGAAACTCTCTTCAAAACATTGATGGATCTGTCAAAGCAGCATCAGCGTCTCCCGGCATTCGGAGTGCTTGGAAGGACTCTGGCCCATACATATTCACCTGAGATTCACAGCCTTTTCAACTCATCTTATTCATATTCCGTAATCGAGCGTGAGCCGGAAGAACTGGAGACCCTCTTCAAGAGCGGCGTCTTCAAGGGCTTTAATGTAACCATCCCTTACAAGAAGGATGCTTGCGCACTTTGCGATGAAGTGGATGACGCTTCAAGAACGACAGGCAGCGTTAATACCGTTGTTTTCGAAGACGGCAAGGCAAAGGGATGGAATACCGACTACTTCGGATTCATCTATATGCTCCAGCGTAAAGGCATCGAAGTCGGCGGCAAGAGAGTTCTCGTACTCGGTACGGGCGGAGCCGCATCGGCTGTATTCTATGCGCTTAAGACACTCGGCGCAGCTTCTGTATATAAGTGTGATCTTGAAGCAGAGATCAACTATTCCAATGTTTACGATAAAGCAGGCGATGCCCAGGTAATCGTCAACTGCACACCTGTCGGCATGTTCCCGAAGGTAGACAATTCGCTTTTGGATCTTACGAAGTTCGCTTCGCTCGAGGCATGCGCAGACGTCGTTTACAATCCGTCCAGAACCAAGTTCCTTCAGGAAGCAGAGGAGCTGGGTCTTAAGACTTGCGGCGGCCTTGCGATGCTCGTCGCACAAGCTTATAAGTCATCCTGCATCTTCGCAGGCAATCTCGATGAGGCATCTCTCCTCGGTGTTCCCGGAAAAGATATTCCCGCTGAAGCAGAGGCAAAGATCGAGAAGGTAATAAAGATCCTCGAGAACCGCATGCGCAATATCACCATCATCGGCATGCCCGGTTCAGGCAAGTCTTTGCTTGCAAGAAATATCGCTACGGTTACAGGACGCACATTAGTCGACCTTGATATCGCTTTTGCAGAGAAGTTCGGAAGAACACCTGCCGAAGTCATCTCCGAATCAGGCGAAGATGCTTTCCGTGAGATGGAATGTGAAGTCGCTGCAGAGAACCTTCCCAAGAGCGGACTAGTGATCTCATGCGGTGGCGGCATCGTTACCCGTGATGTCAACAAGTTCTATGTGCGCTGCAATTCCAATGTCTTCTATCTCGAGAGACCTCTTTCGGCTCTTACAGACAAGAACAGACCGATCTCACAGCTCCACGGCGTCGAGAAGCTCTATTCCCAGCGCAAGGACAAGTACGAGAACTGGTGCGACTACAGGATGTTTTTCGACAGATACGAACAAAAGCAGGATTTCTACGATGCAGCGATCGCCGACATCCTGGGAAAGCTGGAATAAGCCATGAAGATACTGGTCCTTAACGGTCCCAACCTGAATATGCTCGGCATCAGAGAGCCCGATATCTACGGCTCTTCGACCTACGATGACCTCGTTAAGATGATCACTTCGCACTGCGAAGGCAAGGGCATCGAAGTCAAATGTCTCCAGAGCAATCACGAGGGCGACCTGGTAGATTACATCCAGCAGGCTTTTTTCGATAAGGTCGACGGCATCGTCATCAACCCCGGCGCCTACACGCACACTTCAGTCGCTCTTCTTGACGCCCTCAAGGCCGTTCAGATCCCTGCAGTCGAAGTGCACATCTCCAAAGTCAACGAGCGCGAGGCCTTCCGCCAGATATCCTACGTATCCTACTATTGCTCGAAAACGATCACCGGCAAAGGCTTCGACGGCTACATCGAAGCAATCGACTTCTTAAGCGAAGGTTAATTCTTTCTCCCCTCGGGTTCTTTGGACTTGAGGGGGATTTTTTTGTATGTAGTCCATTTTGCGAAAAAAGACCTTAAATGGACTACATTTTTCTTCAAATGTAGTCCTTTTTCGCGAAAATGGTCTCAAAGGGACTACTTCTGAAGGAAAAAGAACTGCCTCATCCTGACCGAAGCATGCAAATTGCAGTTGTGGTATTATCATACCTGTAATAAATATGAGGAGGATAGATTAATATGGCTTTTTGTCCTAACTGTGGCAGTCAGATAAGAGAAGGCGCTGCTTTCTGCTCAAAATGCGGAACTAAGTTAAGCGAAGTACCTGCACCCGTTGCAGAGCCCGCTCCCGCAGCCGCACCTGAAGTGCCTGCTGCACCTGTTGCAGCACCTGCAGCTGAACCTGCTCCCGTAGCAGCACCTGCAGAGCCTGCCTCTCCTGTAGCCGCACCCGTTGCTCCAGAACCAGCACCTGTTGAACCAGCTCCTGTAGCTGCACCTGTAGCAGCCGCTTCTGCTGAAGCTCCCGCAACAACTCCTGCTGCAGAAACACCTGCACCGATACCTTTTGAGGCACCTTCCGGTCCGGTAGCTGAGACTGCGCCTGCCGCAGCTTCATCTGCTAATGAAGCGCCCAAGAAGAAGGGCAAGGGCGGCATTATCGCGCTCTTTGTGGTTATCGGTGTCCTTGCACTGGCACTTATCGGAGCCGGCGTTTACTTTGTGATCAACGGATTTGATCTCAACACTTTCTCTATCGGAGGCTCAGTTATCGAGCGTATCGAGAGAAGGGATGTTGTCGAGGAAGGAAGGAAGTTCAATATCTATGATGAGGACTTCAATGATTACATTATCGAAGCAAGATGGTGGGACTATGGCGATACCATGGATAAGCCCGGTATGTATTCTCAGGAGACAGAGATGCTTGCCTTCTCGATTCAGGTAAATGAAGATGCTGAGGATGAGATCTACTATGCTTACTATTACAGCAAGGATAAGACTTTTGATAAGGAAGACTTGGAGAAGCCTTTGTATTCAGATAAGATCGTTCCTAGTGAGTACAGCGATGGCAAGATCTTCTATAATGTTGACTGCGATAAGAAGATCCAGAAGGGTTATTACGTTGTAATCGTATCTTCAGATGATACATTCAAGAAGCCCTACATCGTGGCTTACGCAGAAGTAAAGTAAGAGCTTGAGTAATTGAGGATTTCAAAGAGGTTGTTCCTTACGGGGCAACCTCTTTTTCGCGATGTGCTATAATCTATCGGCAAGAACAATGTAATTCGCTTGAATCAGGGAGAATTAGTATGAAGATTACGGGATTTAGGAAGAGATTGATCGTGGCAGGTCTTGCTGCTGCGATGCTCCTGGCGGGAACAGGATGCACAGAGAATAAGCTCACTTCAACTGACCCGGTTACTTCTGCAACACAGCAGAGCGTGGATCCGTTGTCATTTACTGCTATCGATGCAAAGTTCCGTGAGTTTACTTTCTCGATCAACGAGTATATGAAAGAGCACCAGGCTGAGACCACACAGAAGAAAACTGCAGGTGAGACACCCAATGGTTTTCCTGCCCAGTGCCAGTATACGATCTCACCTGATAAGAAATTTGAATCACTCCAGATGGAAAAGAATCTTCCGAACGGAGTTCAGGTAGATGAGTATTTCAATCTTGGCGATTCAATTTTCATCGCACGCACGACAGTCTATAACGACGGAAATTATGACCCGGTAGATAAGTACTACATTATCGACGGTGTTATCTATAAAGTTGATACTCTTGCAGAGACAGTAACGAAAGTAATTGATATTAACGATCCTAATGCTCCGGCAAAGAAGAAGGAACTCGATATCTTCTTTTCTTTCGATGAGATAAGACCTAAGTATGCCTAATACGGAAGACACAGAATTTGGCGGATATACTTTAGGGGAGGGCGTCAGAGACGGTCTCCCCATTGGTTTAGGTTATCTTTCTGTCTCGTTCACTTTCGGAATCCTGGCGGTATCCAGGGGCCTTTCGTGGATCCAGGCAGCTCTCATTTCACTTACTAATGTAACTTCGGCAGGACAGGTAGCCGGCCTCGGCATAATGGTCACGGCAGGCGGGATCCTCGCTATGATCATCTCGCAGCTGGTTATCAATCTGCGTTATTCCCTCATGGGCATCGCGCTGTCGCAGAAGGCGGACAAGTCAATGACACCGCTGCTAAGAGCTTTGCTCGCATTTGCCATCACTGATGAGATCTTCGGCGTGGCTGTCAGTAAGAAGCATGAATTCGGCGCCAGGTATTTCTTCGGACTGACGATCCTTCCTGTAACAGGCTGGGTTGCCGGTACTGTCGTGGGCGCCATATTGGGACAGGTTTTCCCACCATTCCTGACAAATGCGCTTGCCATCGGAATCTACGGCATGTTCGTGTCCATCGTCATGCCTGTTGCCAAGCGTGACAAGGTGATCCTTGTAAGCTCCATTCTGGCGTGCATAGTCTCATGCATTTTCTTTTATGTTCCATTCCTTTCAGCACATGTATCGCAGGGATTTGCGATCATAATCGCGGCTGTTACCGCAGCTCTTGCAGGTGTTTTCGCGAGGAATAAACTCAGCGGCAGGGCAGGTACGATTGCTGCCATCACAGGCGGCGTGATATTTATAGTGATCATCGCTGTTCTTGCTCCGTCATATAAGACCGCAGAGGCAGCTGAGATCACCTCGAATGGTGCAGCAGGAAGTCTCGACAATAAGATCTTCGTACCGCTCCTTATTGCTATGGCGGTCACGACATATCTTGTCCGAATGATACCGTTCACTTTATTCCGTAAAAAGCTCGAAAAGCCGGCCGTTAAGGCATTTTTCGACTATATACCGTACACGGTGCTTTCCGCTATGACGTTTCCGGCGATCCTTTATGCCACAGGATCCGTGATCACTGCGGCTATCGGCTTTGCCGCTGCTTTGATACTGGGCTTCCTCGAAAAGTCACTCATCGTGGTTGCAGTCGGTGCCTGCATAGCGACGCTTGCCGCCGGTGTGATAATGATGTACATCTGAGAACGAAAAAAGGCTGCCTTCAGTTTGCAGCCTTTTTAATGTGGAGCCCCCATCCGGATTTGAACCGGAGACCTCATCCTTACCATGGATGCGCTCTACCTACTGAGCTATAGGGGCATATCAAAGCCTATGAAGTATAACACAGTAACAGTGCGTTGACAATAAATCCGGCTCCCGGAATGCCTAAAAATGTTGACAACCGGACACAAAGATTATACAATCATTGAGCATTTTAATAGAGACACGGAGAAGTCGCCTAGCCTGGTCGAGGGCGCACGACTGGAAATCGTGTAAACCCCAAAAGGGTTTCGAGAGTTCGAATCTCTCCTTCTCCGCCAAAAATGCAACGGGCGTCGTAAAAAGTCAATAAATATAAGGGTTTGCGAGATTTCGCCTATTCTTGAAAATGTAGTTTACTACAAACTTACTACAGACTTTACGACATAATAAAAAGTATGCCCAAAAAGAACAACGACCGGATGTAATGTCCGGTCGTTGTTTATTATATGAGATAATGCCTGTTCATTTTCACTCGTATAGTTCCTTATCAAGATCCCAGTTACCGCACGGAACACCCTCACTATGCATCGCCAGATCCATCCAAGTTATTCTATTATCTTCCGGATTAAAGCGAGTTTGAGCTGATCCGCCGCCGCCCATACTGTTTGTTATATATTTACCTGTATTATCAAAGATCAATTCAACCCATCCATAATCCTCTACTGTACCGCCAACAAAAATAACATTTCTGTAACCATTGCTCTTTACAATCTCATATCGATAGTATTCGTTCTCGCTACACTGGTCGGTAACATCGATCTTTACATCTCCGACTACCAAATATAATCTGTCGTTTTCTACACGGGCATATCCCTTTTCATCAACTTCATTGACAACTACAACTGATTCGTTGGGGAGCTGTTCAACGGTGATCTCCTGACCATTGGCTGTGAATACACTAATAATCCTTGAGGCTGCGTTTACTATTTCTGTTCTGGTAGCAGGGATTATGAATAAAACCGCGATCAATCCGGCTACTGCCAACGAAGAACGGATCCAAATGGCATTTTTGTTCTTCTTGCTTCCTATGACAGTTTCCATTTCTGTCCTTCGACTGTCGTCGATCTTTATTTTTCTGTATGTACTCTTAAACTGATTTTCCATATTTATTCCTCCAGTCTTTTCCGTAATTCTTCTTTTCCTCTGCTTATCCTCTTTGCTATTGCGGCCTCTGATACCTTTAAAATCTCGGATATCTCTTTGTGAGAGTAACCTTCGTAGTAGTGCAGATAGATTGGCATTCTGTATATTTCATCCATCTGACTGAGTGCCTTGAACAATGAAGCATCGTCTTTGGAATAATCAACAGATACGCCTATAACATCTCCAAGAGCATCTATATCAACATTTTCCTTGTATTTGGGAGATTTCAGATAATCCTTGCATAAATTAGCAGTCATCCTCAACAAATAAGCTTTTTCTTGTTCCGGTCTTATAATCAGCGGCTTGGATATC